>MDSV01139581.1_pt1 | contig 24842 bp, 8 predicted proteins | sample 810851 | NCBI WGS metagenome assembly MDSV01 (sample SAMN05326640, study PRJNA326480) | marine metagenome | isolation source: seawater | place: Atlantic Ocean: North East | collected 2012
CTCCAGTGTCTAGTCTATAAATACCACCAATCCCAGTACTTGTGGTTGCTGGATCGCTGTGGGCATGTATGATGCCAATAGAAACACACCAAACATCCTGCGGCAACTGTGCTATATTAAACGCATGAAAATATGGATTACCATTAGAAGTACCATCCATCTCAAGGGTATCAACTCCACCAGTTCTACAGCCGTGATAGAAACTACCAGTAGTACTAGATCCAACACGCCTGACGTATACAATACTAACGTATGTTTTTTCTGGATCTACACCCGTTACATTTTTAGTCCAACCTCCGTCTGCACCACTATCTGTAGTATTATTTCTAGACTTCCATATCAAACCTCTCATGCCATTTGGCAAATCTCCAAACTCGCAGAAATTTTCTGCTGTTGCTCCATTTCTATTAAAGCTACCACCATAATAACCAACTTGAGTGCCACTAGCTTCAACCCAGCCTTCTGACGTTGCGTAATTTAATCCATACCCCACGGCATTATGAATAACTACTTCGTCTTTACTAGCATCTGCATGTATTGCATGAGTTAAATTTTCAGTTTCTACCCTAAAATCTCTATTGCCACCAGCTTCATTTAAAACGCATTCGCTAGAGGTAACTCTTAACGCATTAGTTGCTATGCTAGCTTCATTTGGACCAATGTAAAGCTGATAAGATGTTCCATTCGCTCCAGATCTAATATACGATCCGTATCCTGATTTTGCAGACATAAAAGTATGAGAGCCAGAACTAATCAACATATATTCTTGACTACCAGTATATTCGCTATGAGTAACGCCAGTATATAAATTACTAGCAGTATATGCTGATTCACCTATTTCAAGATAACTGCCTGTTGAGGTATCTTCAACTCTAATTCCAGCTGCGTTGTTATCGTGTTTTACGTGCAAAGGAGCTGCGGGATTAAGAACATTAATACCAACGTTACCATTACTATACAAAATATTAAAACTAGCCGTATCGTATGCAGGTCCAATCCAATAGCGCGACAAAACATCGTTAGTACCATACCACCCATATCCACCGCTGTTTGTACCGGATGACCCTATTGCGTCATGTGAAAATTCCCAACCACCAGCGCTTGCTTTCTTTGAAGTAGCTATATTACTGGAAGTAGATATTGTTACAGGTCGGCTGCTATCAACTAATATGTCTCCTCCAGACACATGCAATTTTTCGCTAGGAGTTATTGTTCCAATCCCAACATTACCCTGACTAGTGATTCTCATCTTTTCAGTAGCTGTTTCACTATGCCCAGTACTAAAAACAAGAGATGTAGGATTACTTGTAGCATCAAAATCCCCCTCCGCTATAGCAGAAACTATAGCAGCGACTTTCAACGCATCCGAACCAGTTTCATTGGATGCGGCAAAAGCTATCCTGCCCAGTACGTCATTGAGTGCAATAGAAGCATCAGATGACTGTAAGCTAAGTGAGTGATGCATATTAGATTATATACCAGTTTTGTACATTAGAAGCAGTTCCATCATCTACAGCCACGCACGTTAAAGACTCATATTGGTAATACAATATCTTACTACCAGCTCCATCAACAAGGTCAATCACAGAATTATGTTCATTTCCTTTGATAGTAACAGAACCAGAGCCACTATCTATCTTCTTAATAGTAACTCTTTTGCCAGTAACAGCTGTTGGTAAATGCAGCTCTATGCTGGAGCTACCAGTAGTTACCAAGTTAATATCAGAAGAAATAATGTCGTCATCTGAAAATGAAGTATCTACAGTTCGTGAACGTTTTACTTCTGTTACTGATCCCGCAGCTAGCTTACCAGATGTAACGCCTAAGTCTTTAATTCTCAGAATATCTGCATTAATTTCAATAGTGCTATTATCGACATTAATATAAAGATTTGGGTTGGTAGCAGTACCAGAATCTGATAATCCATCTCCAGCAGTGATACTTTCGATATAATCAGTAGGTATTGGGTAATAAGTTGTACCATTGTTAGTGAATTTCCATTCATTATTACCTTCGTCATAGATCAAGAAAACATTAGTATCACTACCTCTTTCAACTTCAAGTCCAGCGTCTTGAGTTGCGCTTCCTACAGCGTCAGAATTAAGTAATATAATACTGTCGCCAATGTCAACGGTGTTAGAATTTACGATAGTGCTAGTACCATTAACAGTAAGGTTTCCACCAACAATGACATCACTGGTTGTTGTTAGCTTGCCTACTGCCAATCTATCGTTGCCGTCATCGTAAGCAAAGGTGCTTGACGCTTTCAGCATTGCCTCGCTAGCAGGATCTCCATAGTAGAGAACACCACTTGGGGCATTAGATGTATGTGGTTTATAAGACATAATTTTTACTCCGTGGTTAAGTGTTACATAATATTATACACTACAATATATACCAATCATCTCCGTCTGAAAAACAAGATATAGACTCATTTTTATATTGAATTACGTGGGATGAACCATTATCTATCTCGTCTAAAGTTTGGGGTAATATTGTACATTTGTTTTGATTAGACTTAAATTTAAAACTTATTGTTTTACCCTCCATTGATGAAGCAAAGGGGAGGGTGACTTCTATATCTGAAGCAAGACTTGTTATAAAAACAACATTTGCATTTGTAAATAAAGTTGTTGTAGAGTTTATAGAAGTAAATGCTCTGTTGTTACTTCCACCACTACCGTCACCACCGCCAGCCGTAGTCTGAGTTGTGCCATCTGGGAATTTTACACCGGCATATGTAGGCTCGAAAGATCTAGAGAAACCAGAGTCATCTAGTATAACATGCTTACTAGATGGATAAGTTACAAATATTGTAGACACACCTTCTAAACTTATTTTGCTAGTTCCATCACTACTAATTATAACAGTATCTCTGGACAAACTATTGTTAGAACTATGATAAGTACCAATGCCAATTTCAAACTTTGTATACGTCTCTATTGCGTAATACGTAGAATTACCATCTCCAATCGCTTCAGCGAAAGATTGGAAACTAGGTATAGTGGCATTAAATATAATGTCACCAGTTCCAGTTGTAACAGAAGTCTGCTTAACTCTGTCTGCTAGTTTTAACATTTAGCTTCTTGTCTTTCTGCTCTGGATATAGCGAGGTCTACTAGTTTGTTTGCAAATAACTTTACATATGGTAGCTTCCTTTTCTGAGCTTCATAAGATAACCAAGACAATATAAGATCCTTATTATTTTTACACCATTCTGTGCCATTCTCATCCATGATTGCCGCCTTGCGATTGCAAGAACAATTGGGGCTAGATTTAATCCTCATGTAAGATAGTAATTTTTTTAACTCAGATCCCGCACCCGCTTTAACTTCCTCTTTTTTATTACGAGGATGGTCAGAAACAACAGCCTCAGAACTTGTTGTATTTTTAGGATGAGGATACGCTTTATGTTCTACGTCGATAACCCACAAGTCGTCTATTTTGTCAACAACGCATGGCATAACTTCCTCTAAAGTATACCCTCTTTGGGAACATCTTTCTTTTAGAAAATGTGGATTAACAGTAAGTAACTTCATAGCGCTTTCCTTTATGCATGATGAGCATCGGTTGGAGGATCAAACTCTCCAGAATAAACAATCCTAGAAGATAATCTAATATCATCAAAATGGGCGCAGTGAGACATAGCATATGATTCTTCAGAAGATGCAATAAATGGGTCTGTTCCGACTGTGAAATAACCATAAGCAAGAAGCGGATCGTAAAAATTTGTAGTTGTGCTATTTGTACCATTACCGAAATAAGCATAATATCCATTAGTAGGTTGTGTGCGATACTGATGATAGCCTTGACTGATCGTTGACCCATCATACGCTAAATATAAGTTGAATGTAGGATTATGAGTGAATCTTTCTTCTCCGTCAATATAAAGAGTAATAAAATTATCATTTTCTACATCCACTGAAAGTGCTATATGATGCCAATCAGTGTCTTGAATATACGCAGCCGTTGGTATTTCTTGATAAAGAGAAACCCCATGTGAATCTAAACCAGTTAAAGTATATTCTTGTGGCGTGTCTGGATTAACTATATTTGTCTGGTTAAGATTGAACTGAATTTCTTCTGGTAAAGCAGAGGCTGAAGACCCCGCTGATTCAATGTACCAATACCCGTCTACATATGATTGGTGTTCAAAAAGTAATCTCATACCACTATTGGGAACATATTGACCATGCAAGTTGAACGAGCTATAACCACCCCCAGCGGTATCGTTTAGCGTAGGATAGTCAGGGTTCTCATAGCTATAGTTATGTTGGCACGGAGCATCTATGCCGATGGTAGAAGTAATTCCACATATATGCTCAAGTCTTACATTTGGATCATCTGTGGGATTTTTTTGGTGTAAAGTGTCTAGACTAAACAATGTTGCGAAATTTGATCTACTAGTAGATTCCCAATTATTATTATAATTTTCAGGTATCTTAAACCAAAATTCGTATGTAAATTTAGTCTTACCATCCCTATGTAAAGGTATAGCACCTATGCTTGCAGGGGAGGAAAATGTAGCATTAGAATTATTATCGTTAAACTCTAATCCCTCTAAATATTTCCAGTGATAAAAAGGTCCATCCTCTGCTTCTTCATCGTAGCCACTATAAAAATCGTAAGGGCAAGCAAAATTCAATTCAGATAAGTATAGTCCAGAACTTCCAAATTTGGAAACTTCAGAATTATAATCACGGAATTGGTAGTATTCCTCATCGCCGTCACGCGCCCCAAAGTAACCAACACTTACTCTAGCAGGCATATTTCTAGGGCCAATATCTTCTGTAATTTGATGTCCACTAGGCCAATATGGATATGTAGTAGTTACGCTGGATGAATAATTAGTACTATGAATTAATCTATTACTTTCAAAATTGTAAATAAATACAGTCTGTGGATTATAGAAACCATAAACTCCCGTACCGGCCTCTGTAATAGCAGCAACTCTAAGCTCGTAGTCACCAGAAGCTAAAGTGTCCGAAGTTTTAAATGTCAAGGCATTGGATGTAGCAGTTGGCGTATTGTAAGACCCATCTGGTAATTCTCTGTAAGAGAAAACATAATCTTGTATATCGCAAAGACCGTCATCTTGTGGGGCATACCAAGACCCGCTCATTTCTACAAACGAGTTAGCTACACCTTCTAGAAGTTCATAAGACACTCCTGTAGGAGCAGAAGCTTGGAAAGCCATTCTTGAAAAACCGCTAGCAAATGGACCTTCACCAATGTCATTCGTAGCTGCGATTTGTATTTCATAAATATCACAACCACTGAAAGATCCTGTTATAGAAGCTGCGGTTTCCACTGCTGAGTAATTACCAGTGTCGAATGGTACATCGTAACCACTTGGTCTATATCTAACAGTGTGACTAGTAACGGGAAAAGTTGGTGGAGCTGAAGCAGACCAATCAAGACTGTAACCTCTAGATGCAGAAGTTCTAAATGGAGATATGGTAATATCATATACAGTTGGAGGATCAATGGCGAGCGTACTGCCTGTGACACAATTTTGCAAATCATTTCGTATTCCGCTACCAAAAAAGTTATTAGAAAATACACAATAAGTTATGTCAATTCCATCATACGTAAAGTTAACAGGCTGAAAGTAACCACTAACAGACGCAGGAACGCCAGTGGAAGTAGCCAAAGTTTCCATCCTCCATCCTCCAGCGGTATCCCCAAGTGCTGGATCGTCTACCCTACCAATAATGTCATAACCCGTGATCTCTGAATTACCATCGAATGCTGGTGGATTCCAAGACAGGTATACTTCTCTAATCCCTCCACTTATAGCTACATTGGTAACGCTATCTGGCTTACTAAACACAGGAGGAGCTAAAGTTGTTGTGGTAGTTGTAGTTGGGTCTGGAAAATTGAAAAACACAGAGTCGCTATACTGACGAGTAGGTTCTGTGATAAGCAGTCTATAATAAACATCTTTTTCCTTTGGTTCTTTTAAGAAGACCGTGGTATTAGAAGAGGCTTCATCTAGTTCAGAATATCTTCTCCAATTTTCTCCAATATCCTTTTTCTCCCACCAGTACTTAAACTTGTCACCACCATCTACAGATATATCAGCTTCTACTCTATAATATGTAATATCATCATTGGTAATTATTGTTGGTTGCCTGTCTATGTAAACCCTGTTGACAACTTCTGGTGGTTCTGGAGTAGTTGTAAGCGTAGTAGCTGGAGGAACTACGTAAAAATCTGTAAGAGGAAGACAGAGAGTATCATATCCACTAACAGCTACACTATCTGGAAGTTTGTCGCACTTGGGATTACATGCGTTATCACATAGACTGTTTATTTCAACTTTTAGGAATGAATCTTTCAAATTAATTGTAGTCGCATTACAACTATCAATTATAATAGCTGGATGACTGTAGTATGAACTAGCTGGCATAATAGATATATCATCTAATCTACCTACAATTTTTTGTGCTAGTAAAGTGTTATTTTCTAGCTCGTATATTTTAATCTCAATAGAATTTTCAACAACCCAAGAATAATTTATAGACTCTTCGCTAAGATAGATAACATACTTATCTGGATATATATCTTCAGTAACCTTAGAGCTAGCAGTTGTAAATGAGCCACCACGATTAATTATTGTTTCTTGGTCATGAATAAGATTTTGAGTTACAGATTTTGCATCAGACACCAGCCCAAGTTTAGCACTTGGTGGAATTTGTATCTTTCCACAGATGGTCTGAGATAATGAAGTTCTAAAATGTTTCATAGTTACGGTAATGGGTTTGGAGGATTACTAGAAGCACCATAGCAGGCAACTGCTGCTAACGTCCTAATAGCTGTTACTGTAGAGCAAGAACCTGAGATTTCACTACAATCTACAAAAGCTTCATTTGGCGTAGAGGGGCATCCATTTGCTGCATAATGACTATCTATAGCTTGCTTCAGAATTACGGTGTCTGTACTTCCCGCTTCTTGTCCAAGTACTACAGTATATACCCTTCTTATAATATCGTCTTCGCTGAGATCAGTACAACATGTGTCAAACTTTATAGTATTAGAAGATTGAGAAAGATTTGGAACACATTCCGAACCTGACAACTCGCATACCAAAGTTTGTTCGCACAGTACTAGTATAAGATCATCACAAGGCTCTTCAGTTGTGGTAGTTGTGGTATTTACAGGAGGTTGTGTAGTTACTGGTGGTTTAGCTATTGGTGAGCCATCAAGTCTGACATATATTGTTTGCCCACCTTCTACTATGTCTGGAAGACCTATCTTAATTGGAAGAGGATTTGATGAGCTTGATCCACTGCAAGCAGATTTTCCGTATTTTACAGATATACCGTCTTCTCCCATATCAAAAGTTTCAGTATTATTATCACAGTGATAATATAGAAGAGTACTAATAATTTCTGTTCCAATATCTGTTTGTTCGCAAGATATATACTCATTGGTACTACCAGCCGGTGCGTCAAATTGATCGTCTGTAGCTGAAAGTATTGGTACATGAGATGACCTGTATTCAAAGTCGTCACTATTAGGGGAATAAGTCATGAAGTTATTTCCTGTGCAATCACCCTGATCCTTTGTAGAACCAGTGCCAACAGCTCCATTATAAGTATACTCATATAAATTGTTTAAAGTTGGATCATATGGTAGTATTATAAGATCTTTGAAGTTAAATGTTGTTTCATATGCCAAATTTTTGAATATAATTTTATTGGTAGCTCTTGGTGGTTGAGTTGTAGTTGGTTTAGGAGTAAGCTGACCGTCAATGTATATAATACATGAACCACCACCAGCTGGCATTATAAAGTCATTTATAGTTGCAGATAGAGACGAGCTTCCAGTAGTTATTGACAAAGCGTTTGCTGGTATAAAGGTATACTGCAAAGGATCGACCAACTCCATCGTGCTATCTGTTATTGTTATGGATATATTTTGTTCACTATGTCCCTGAACAATAGTTCCCTCTGGAGCAGTCACTGATCTTTCAGATCTATTAGGTATAGAGCCTTCTGTTACAAGAACTGTACCCTCTACTCTATTTACAATAATAATATCAAAAGTTGCATCCGCTGGAACAGGAGCTGGAGTAGTGCCTATGATAAGAGTAGCTTCTACTTCATCGTCTAGATAAGAAATTTTATCGTCCTTAGAAAAACCTAAAACAACATAAACGTTAAAACTACCACTGTGATTTTTATTAAAATTAAGGAGTTTGGTATTAGTTCCACTTCTTACGATACCACTGCCAGCCACACCCTCGACTATGCTTTCTACTGACCACTGGTGGTTATAGATAGTATTGGGGTTTTCAAAAGCGTCCTTACCATAATCCTTAATTACTTTACTATGACTAGATGGAAGTATTTCTCCGCTAACGACATGTAGGCTAGCAAAATCTGAGTTTTGAGTAGTTAGCGTTATATCTTCAGGGCAATAATTATTCGTATTAGACAAGCTTTCAGTTGATGATTTAACAGTCCAAGTTAATTGTCCCGGCTCATTGATTTGCATCCATAGTGCTGGATTCTGACAGTGGGTGGCTGACAATTTGGCAACAAAAGGGCTTTCTGGAGTACCCTCTCCACTTACACTCCAAGAGCTATCAAGGGGATTATAAACGCCAGAAGGTCTATCCCATAAATCTTTGCAGTCTGAGTAAAATCCGTAAGTAGATTTTCTACCTCTACTTTCCCCTTGGAATATACGGTAGGGTAAGGTAATAGGCGCACCGCAATCACTAACGGATAGTGTTATTGGTTTATAAAAATCTGGAAATCTTTTTTCTTTGAAAAAGTCTGAGTACTTAATTTTTAGATTATACGTAGCTGGACGATTAGGGCTTTTTATTAAAAATATTTCATTATCACGTAACTCAAAGAGATTTGCGTGTTGGCCCTCTAGTGTTTTTAGATAAGGACCAGTAGCTTCTCCCTCTCTGATGGTAGCCACCCTGAATCTAATATCCGCATCATCAACTGGAGCTACAGTGGTTGTTGTGCTACTTGTAGTAGTGAGTATTTCATTTGGATCTATATAACGAAAGACTTGCGAATCTTCTGTAGTTCTATATATTTCAGAAAAAATGCCATTATAACCAGCTGTGTAATATCCAGCGCCAGCACGATTTGAATAACTAAAGAAGTTGGCTAGTCCATAATCCATACTATCATTAGAAGCACCCTGACTCCATATGGTATCGTCAGGTTTTTCAATGTCTATAAAATCATCAAAGTCAAATGGAGATAAAGTAAACAAGCCTTTGACGAAATAATCCTCTGGTTGTACTGACAGAGTTCCATCACCGTGAAAAGAGAAAGATCTTTTATTTGGAGAATCAATAGATTGCATGTAGTGAAACCATTCACAAATAACAAGACCTTTACTCCAAACTTGTACCTCTTCCATTAATCTGTGCTGAACAAGGTCTGGCATAAAACTGCCACCTCTTGGGTTGTAACTTGGGAACAATAAGTACACAGAAGCTTTATTTTGTTCCGTAGTGTGATCATCAAAACTAATGTCTTTGACATACCAAGGGTCTATTTTAGTTACGGTAAAACCTATACTAGAGCATAGAGATTCTATTTTAGAATTAAAGTTTTCATCTTCTGTGTCAAAATAAAAGAGCTTATTTCCTTTATCCATATTAGACCAAAGTATAGCATTTTTAATTAGCCTAATCATATACTTTCTATTAAAATCAATAACGTGTAAAGCTTTAGAAAAAGCGCAGACTCTCCCTCTGGGTTTTTTACAACCTTGTGAATCTACATGATAAAATTGTTTTCCGGCTACGCCAATATTTTTAGACATATTATTAACCTTTAATCATCTTCTTCGTCTGCTTCTAATCTAGTTCCTAAACCTTTTACATTAAGATCTCTGTTGTTTTCAAGCGATCTGTTACTTTGAAGCATTTTAGATTTTGATCTATTTTGGAAGTTAGAATGAGAACTACTTGAAAGCTCATTGCCAGTAATTGGTGGGGCAATTATTATATTGTCTCCGGGCTTAATAAGGAGCTTGAAGAAATCCATGTTTTTCTCTTGATCGTCTAAATCCCACGGGTTGTTTTCTTGATGCCATTGTTTAACGTGTGCATTAAATGCTTCTTTAATTTCTTGAAGTGTTCCAGATGCTGTAAACTTTTTTATTACTCTTTGGCCTGAATTTACTTTAATACCAACCCAACGTATAACAGAATTATATTTAGGAGGAACGTATACTCCATACTCATATGAATACACAATGTCTCCATTGGCATCAAGAACCACTGCTCCGTCTTCATCTAAAACGGCAGTTTCTACCCTTGTGTGATGAGATGATTCAGTCATTTCAAGTTGTTCCATATACCAATTAGCTTTCCATTTTTTGGTAGAAGTACTAACTATATGGCTATCGTGTAAAGCACCAGTAAAGTCATAAGCATCCACGGAACCCGAGTCGTAATCTTTAAACGCTACAATAGGTCGGAAAGAAGATCTTGGATCTGAGTCCACATAAAAATGACTATGACTATACCTGTCATCGTTACAAGTGGTAGCATTGTCAAATTTAAAAGATATTTCACCTTGTGAATTTATTTTTACATCATAAGCGTTGGGAAAATCATCAAGCCAATTAACATCAATATTTTCAGGCTCTAATATAACAACCCACTCGTCACCATTAGAAGTTAACAAATTTTGCTCAAAATAGAAACATCCAAAATTATTGTCTACAGAAAAATCAACGGAAGCAACGCTTGTCCATTTTTCGTCTAAATTATGAGGAGAAGTGGTATAAGTATCTCCAGTAGGCGCTCTTTCTAAAACTACGCTTATTGATGCAGGCATAGATCTTTCAATTTCAAAAGCTCTACCAAATAACGTAATTTCATCACACACTCCTTCTTCGTTGCAACTTTTAGCCTCTATACCATTCCACTTTTCTGGAGATCCGATAGGATTACCATTTGGATCTAACGGTTGGAGGTAAGCCCAATCTGGAGGTATCCACTCAGACATATCTACATCTGGGACAAAACCAAGATCAAGTGTGGGTGGATTTTCAGGAGGATTGTATATGTTCACATATAAATCATCTTCGCTATCAGTCCAATATTGGGGCCAATTTTTTAAATATTCTCCGTTCCACTGCCACCTTAAGGCGAGGAAAATGCCAGATGTAATTTTTCCATTGGGTTTGGGTTCTTTATGTCGGAACTCCGTAACCTCAACTTCAATAACTCTTGGGTCTTCTGGATTATCATCATAGTATCCTAGATGGTAATAAATATTTGTTATTTGTTCGCAGTTTCTGATTATCTGTCTTGTTCTTCCACCACTACATTCATATTTATGTGAACCTAGAGTGGCAATCTCTCTTAATGTACCAAAATTTTGTATTTGACCAGCAGGTATGGCGAATAAATTTTTGAAATCTTCGCCCTTTGGCATACTGGTTTCTTTCCAAGACCAAGCTTTTTTATTATGGATAATGGAAATAAAAGGTCTATAATAATAATCTTGATTGTTACTAGCGTAAAGAGTGCTATCTAATTGCTGACCAAAATTATTCCTAAGTTGTTTTATACTGTTATAGAAAATTCCTTTGTACTGACTAGGAGGCTGAACGGTGTCTAGAGAAGGATCTGCTTGAAGCTCTGTTTTCAAGGAAGAATTTACACCAACTTCTACAGTAGAACCTCCACTATAAACGATACCTTCTGGATCTATAAGATAGATCTTAAACTCAAGTGGTTGGAACGTATTATAAAAATATGAAATCCTATCATCAGATTCAGTATTTCGATGTGGTACTAAGTTATCCACTAACTCTCTAAGACTTGGCGTTGATTGAAGATGTTTATCCAAAAGAGATCCCGCGCAATCGCACACACTTGGAATTATTGCTGGAGGGAGCGTGGTAGTAGTAGTTGTTGTGCTTGTGGTTGTGGTAGTTGTTGTAGTTGTAGTGGTAGTAGTTGTTGTTGTAGGAGGCGCGGCTGTGGTCGTAGGCTTCAAGCATTTATCTAAATAAAGTCTGTCTTCAGGCTCTCTTTCAGCATCATCTAAAAGTGCTTGTTCGCACGATGTTTGACTATCAAAATCACGTATCTGTTCAACAATTTCATCTTGTATAAATACTACTTCTAATGGAATATCTTGATCAACACTTATATTGTAGTTTAGAAAGTATTCATAACTGTTTCTTAGGTGACTATTTTCGGAAAGTGAATCTAGTGGATTGGGGCTTTCTTCTGATAACTCAACAAGATGCCATTCGCCTTCCTCGTCTATGAGATAATGAAATTTATCAGGTAATTCTAATCCCGATAGGTACTCACTAGCACAAGTAACACATTGAGGAACTTTTACTATTTTACCAGTTAATTCTAAACTATCTTTATCAGCGAGGCAATACAATGTTGACTCTAAATTTGAAAAGCTTATAATACCTTTCATCGTCTTGGAGATGCCAATAGAGTTTATGAATGTTGATTGTATTTCATATATAACTGCTGAAAGTTCTTCGTCTGGGTCTTCTGTAAATCCATCAAACGTAGGAGTTTGATCGCCACAAGGACTAGGAGTATCATCGGTGACTTCATCTATTTTTTCTAAAGGTTTACTGAATAAATCTATAGGATCATATTTTCTCCATTCAGAATATGGATTTTTTACAACGTACCAACTTTGTCCAGAATATCGAGGAGAAATACTTCCGTCACGCCCAACGTGAAAAAGAGAAGGAATGAATTCTAATTCTACTTTATTTTGATATAAATAATCAGAATTGTCAAAGCAAATTGTAATCGCCATGCTATCTGGTTTAACGCCTTCATATCCTTTTTGGGAAGCTTGGTCTCTCCACGCTGCATAAGCGTTATCGCACAAATTAGTGCCTGAAGCTCCATCTTTGTCTCTTTTTATAAAGGTGTAACCTTTAGATTCACAAAACTCTGCTTGGCTCTTTGGTCGATACTCCATACATCCCGTTAGTGAATTATATTGTACGTGAACTTTATCGCTTGAACCTTGAGCATATTCCTGCATTTCAGATTCTGACAGCTCATTAGAAAGTATTGTATAATTAGTACTACCCGGAGGATCTGCTGGAATTTGCCATTTAGATATTTTATAATCTATACTAACTAGATGTGGTTGATGATCATACCAATGGACTCCGTAATACCAGCCGCTACGATCACTGGGAGCTTGATGATATAGAGAAACATTCGGCCCACCAAATGGTCTAAACGGATGTAAATGCAATGATGTGCAGTCAGCGCCACAATCAACACTAGAAAAAATTTCACCTCCCTGTTCTGCCTCTGGAAGACCCCACATTCGGCAACTGTACTGTTCTGAAATAACAACTACTTGTCCTGCGTGGTTGAGACCCTCTACATAAAAATTAATATCTTCATTTTCATAAGCAGCAGTAAAGATATTATAAGTTGTTTCTCCTAGTGAAAGTTTTAGTTCGTTTGTAGACTCTGCAACATCTCCCATACTGTAATGAATAAGGCAACGATTAACTGGTGACGGAAGAAAGTCTGTAGCCTGTCGTGGGTTTAATACGCCATGACTAAGATCATTTAAATCTATACCTATTTTATAGTTCCTTAAATTATAATCCACGCCTATATTTAATGGGGTGATATGTATATCTCCACTATGACTGCGTATTTTATTTTCTCCAAAATCCATGAACGCACTTGATTGCGTCGATATGACTGCATATTGATAGATTCCAGCAATAGGTGTTAATGTAGTATAAAAACCATTCGCAGTATAATACGTGCCATCAACTCCACCTCCTCTTAATCTTAGGTTATTTCCAAAAATTGAACCAGTGTTTTCAGCAGAAGAAGGATAAGTAATTGGGTCTCCCGGTTTGCTAGTTATAAATAACTGATAAGACCCGTCAGATTCATCTACAAGTTCAAAGCTAAAATTCTTGGCACTGCTATAATAAAAATAAAGATCTGGATCAATAGCAGCTATATGCTCTGTAGCAGCATCTATACCTGTGACTTCTAACGTTCCATTTGCTTTAATTATATATTTTATACTACTTGTAGCATTTGCTGTTTCCCGATTGCTTTCTTCAGAATAACGTGTTCTGTTTTTAACACGAAAGTGAAAAGTACCATCTCCCACCCAAGGTATAGAAAGTTGTTCATCAGCTTGGCTAGGCTCAAACTTCTTGATTACTAATGGTGAAGATCCTGATTCTCCGTATAATGTTATTTCAGTAATAGGATCTAAGTTGGTCTCCCAGTATTTAGTACTCCATCCAGTATTTCTAGATACTTTAATATTAAACACAACTCTATTATATCTTCCATGTGTGTATGTTATTTCAGGAGCTTGTGGCCTTCTCGGTGGAGGAGCTTTTTGATCAACGCTTCCAAAGTAGCTTCCATTATAATATCCTTCAACCCAGTTTCCTTCTTGGTCTCTAGGAAATCTAGATTGAGCTTCAAATATATAATTTTTATTAGGTTCAAATTTAAAATAACCTTTAGGTAAAGTAAAATTACCATTTTCGTCTAGGTCTTCTTCTGGGATATTTCTAAGAGATCTTTGTGGTGACATAAATTTAGGCTCACCTGTATAACGATCAACAGCACCAAACTCACGAACTCTAATAAAGAAATTCTGACCGAGGTTGGGATCAGCGTGTCTTAAGTTTATCACAGCACTATCAAAGTCTAAGAAACTGACTGCGATTGCTGGAGCATTCATTCTTTTATATCGACCATCATCGGGAAACAATGGACCGCCATCAGGATTAGGTTGAATACACTCTGGTTGAAATTCCTCGGAGACTGTTTCACTAGTAATATTTTTATTCTCTCTTCTAATCACCGTTGTTACTGCAATTTCAATAACATCTCCAGATTCTCCTCCCCCAAGTGTACCTATATATTTTCCATATTCTTTAGTAGAATAGTTGCCAAACTCAATATACTTTATATTTCTATATTCACCGTTCGCACTAAAAATTGTTGTATGTACTTTATAGCCTACAAAATCATTAAAATGAACTTTTGGTGGTATAAATATAATTTTAATTTTATCTGAAGCCTGTAAAGGGTCAGTAAACAGTAAACCGCCATCGTTAGTTATATTATAATCATTTGAACCTAAACCGTTTGCGCCAATAGAAATAAAATATTGTTCCAATATGGATGGATCAAGCGGAGTGTCTGGCACTATCTCTCTTTCTCCAGTTTTTCCTCTAGCACCCACATCATATTCTTCTATATAGCCTCCAGCCTGATCTACAATGTTAAGACTGTCCTTAAAACTGTATTCAGCTTCACAAGGATTTTCATCGCTGCTATAAACGGATAAACCAATAGGTGGTTCTAGTTTGATGTAATTACTTGGAAAATCATTGTTGAATGTTACTACTGTTGCATTTCCCACACTACCTAGCTTGCTGTCACCATCGTCATGTTCAGATATTGCAGAGGAAGCTACAGTAAACTTTCCAGAAGTATTCTGATGTTCTCTAATTGGATAGAAATTAAAAGATTCGCCAGATGTCAAACCTGTAACAATATAATCAGGACTATCTTTATCAATGTCTGGATCTGAATCGCCACTAGGAGTAAACCATACTTCAACCTTCAATTCTGACACCGCTATGCCAGTAGACGCAGAGCTAGTAGAAATTACAAAACTATTAGCATATTCTGAATTGTCATCGGAACTAGCGCTGATGTTACATGTTGTTAAATCTGGAATAGGAGTAGGCGTATAATTCTCTACGTCATTATCATCAACATTATACCCGTCTTCAAAATAACATCCAATAAAAGTAGAGTTTAATCCAGTTGGTATAGAAGTAAAACCAAAACTTGCTAATAAAACAGGAATTGAGAAACCGTCTTCGTCTATGTATATATCTTCTATTGGTATATTTACATAGGTTGTAGGTGTTGTTGCTGCCCCATTAGCATTTGAAATTACCACAACGCCCTTGGTATTTGAAGGTAAGCTGCTACCTTTGAGTATAAGTGTTGAATCTAATGTAAGATCTCCTTGAGATAAATCAGTCCACTCAAAAGAGTCTATGACCAAATTTGAACCAATAGCCTCATAAGTAGGAGTAGACAATTCAGTAATATCATCAAAAGTTAAAGCGTTATTTTTACCACTGTCGAAAACGTGAAAGAGCTTAATATCACCTGATGATAAAGTGGCAGGAAGAGCTAAACCTATTTCGCCGTTTAAAATATAAAATGTTGCTGTTTTGCCCCTATGTTCTGATATAGGTATAGATTTATTAAATTCACCAATTTCTAATAAAGCTTCATTGGCGTGTTCAACATCAGCAACATCAAAAGAAATTTCAATGAGACCATTTTTTTCTGAACTACTAACACTAAAATTGCTAAGGTATGGATCTCTGATTTCTTCAGTAAGCGTTTCATCTCTTACAACAACTTCTGTTATTTCTTCTCTGTAAATTGGTGGGAAGTCTGGAGATATAACAACTCCAGATTGTATCTGTATAACATCGCCATCTACAAGAATGCCAGCAGTAATGTAATTACGTAAAGCAGGAGCGGTAATTTGGTTACTCCAATCGTCATCTCCTTTTTTCTTCCATCTAAGAACACTATTAGTATTTACTTTATCAAACAGAATTTCAATATTATTGAAGATACTGCTGTACTCAGCCTTTGTGATAATTGGGAATGAATTAACATCCACAACAGGAACTCTTTGAATTGGTCCGTGTGTGAAATTAGTCTCCTCACCCTCTTTAGCAATAGAAATTCTAAAATCATAAATTCCATATGACGACATGGTAAAAGTTTTGTATGTTTTATATCTATTAGACAGGATGTAGTCTGGAGTCTTAAATGCACTTTCACTGCTAAGTTTATAGTCTATAAAATAATATGTTTTCAATCCTTGGTCATTTGGTGGATTCCAAACCAATGTCACATCACTATCATCAACTTTAACATACTCTATTTTTAGTGGACTTGGTAATAAATCTGATTCATATAATGATTTAGTATCTTTAAGATATCTTATCAGGATTTTGCCAGAGCCTCCTGTGCCAGCAGTGCTAGGTTCCAGAAGATCTAATTCAGAGTTTCCAGCACCTCCCGAACCGCTGTTATCTTGACCATTAGGTGATGCAGCAGAGCCGCCACCTCCTAGACCACCATTACCAGCATTGGCTATTCCACTACCACCACCAGCTCCACCAGCTGCATAATAACGAGCATTGCCATCGCCTTCCATGTCTATGTGTTTTCCGTCACCACCTTTTCCACCTTTCCATGTGCTTTCAGTAACAGTGCTAGATCCTTGAGAACCAGCACCGCCGCCACCTCCACCTCCAGACAGTGACGACTCTGATACTCCACCATTATTAAGATATGTGTTTAAAAGTCCGTAATCATAATCACCAGTTGTGTCTAAGTCTGAATCTGCTCCAGCGCCACCGTGAGATCCAACATTCTCAAAATAATTTGAACCAAAAGTTGAAGCATCTGGTAGTGGTGATCCTAAATCTCCGTATGTTCCACCAGCTCCACCACCATTAGCAAAGTTAAAATTAAAACTTGTTCTTTCTCCATTTTCACCCTCATTACCTCCAGCGCCAACAACAACTTGGTGTTCTCCAACGCCTAGTTTTGTGGAACCAATAACAACGGCTCCACCACCTCCACCGCCACTAGGACCACGCTCGTCTTGTGTGCCACCGCCACCACCGCCACCGATTAAGACGTAATCTACTTCTAATTCTGGTGAAATAAAATCATCTTTATCATAAGATAAAGTTATAGTAGAAGATTCATTGAATGATATATAATTATACTTACTGTCTGCTGAGACTGTTGCGCTAGGTGCTAAAACAGAAAAATCAGCATTATCAGGCTCATTAGGAATATCACATCTAGTGGGAACGGAATCTGGAATTACATTTAGCTTATTACCCATGCCCGGATGATGAACGCAATAATAATAAAGATCGTCGCTGAGTCCATAAGGTACAGTTATCTTTGTGTATGCTCCTTCTGTACCAGCAGTTCCAACAACAGTCACGTTCCTGTCGAAAGGCTTGCTAGCTGTATGAGTTCCGTCAAGATCTCTAGAGAATCTAAGAGGATGACCGCTATTACTTGGGTGTGACTGATCAAATATATAAGTAACACCTTCTCTGAGATATTGTTCAGGAGAAACATTTTGATCTGTATAATATTTATTTCCAGTACCATACCAATTTTCTCCACCACCAACAGTTATAGGGATAACCACTGCGTTATCAGGATACTTAACAACATCATAAGGATTCTCGTCTGGCGAAAAAGTTGTTGTTGTTGAGCTGGTTGTAGAAACACTTTGAGTTGTGCTTGGAGCTACAGTAGTTGTTACGGGATCTAAGAATTCATAGTCTGGAATTCTGTATCTAATGTCACTCTTTCTGCCCTTACCAGTTCTTGGTACACATGCTCCTTGAATATCACAAACCACGGAAGATGTGTCATATACATATAAGTTGTCAGGAGGTAATCTAAGTGGTGGAACAGCTGGAGGAGGCTCAGTTGTTGTAACTGGTATACTTTTAATATTTATTCTGCCGCCATATTGAAGCCCATTCAAGGAGTCATAAAAGAGCATATCTGGAGCATCTTCAGGCACAGTAAAATAAATTAAACCGTACTCTTCTCCAGCTTTACCAAAGTATGAAACACCGTCATCATATGGAAATAAGCCGATATTTAGTTTTCTATTTTTCTGTTTAGCTCTAGTATAAAGTCTTATGGGATTTTCTAAGTTAGAAGGATCTCTAAGATCAAGTATATAACTTTTACCTCTATACAAATTAAGAATTGGTGTTGTGATATTTCTTATAAAGAAAACACTGCGATATCCATAAGTAGAATATCCTTCTTTTATTTTTACGTCATATACAATACTATCTTTATGGAAATTGAATTGGAATGTGCGTCTCAAGTCCATTATCTCTTCTCTAGCAGCCCCGAAAACTAGAACTTTATTAGGTAGAGTCCAAGTATCCCCATCGTTTGTTATGATGTCGGGATCTACGCTAGCAGCAGGAGTTGCAGGATCAGGTGCTTGAGTTGTAACGGGAACTTGAGGGTTTGGTGCTTGAGTAGTAGGAGCGGAGCCTTGAGTTGTCGTGGTAGTTGTGGGAGAGGAACCTTGAGTTGTCGTGGTAGTTGTAGGAGAGGAACCTTGAGTCGTGGTAGTTGTTGTATTTTCAGGTTGAGTAGTAGTGGTAGTGGTAGCTTGAGTAGTAGTAGTAGTAGTTTGGGTAGTAGTAGTTGGCGTGGTTGTAGTAGCACCACCAGCAACACTAATACCTCCTTGCATACTAGAATGGTTTACGCATTCATAAATATACGTTCCAGCAGAAACGTTCCAAGACTGTGTACCGGAAGTGTAAGGTCCAAATACTGTAGAACTTCCCTGTCTAATCCGAAACGGGTGAGAACTCATCTGATTAAACGTGAAGTTTACAACATCTCCAGCGTCAAATGTTAAGCTGGGATCATTGCTGCCGGAAAGAACTCCTCCAGCATGGCTTCCATTAAATATATAATTGGAAGACCCATTATTTGTTATAGTAATGTTATAAGTAGCCATTTTAAAATCCTAGAACAATCCTTTACTAAAATGGAATAGATACAAATATTGGCCTATACTCCCCGTTTATATTTATAGCAACAACAAAATCATCTTTTTCTATTCTTAGATAAGGGTCTCTATTTGTAATAATTATACTATCACCAGCAGTCCACTGACCAGCAGAATTCTTAACTCTTCTAGTAATCCTTCCGCTAGTAGGAGAAGTTGGACTGACAGCCACATTAATCTGACCATCAGCAAAGCCTTCTACGAAAAGTGTGCTTAAGTTAGTGTTTAGAGAATCTATTCTATTTTTTTCAGTGGCTATGGCTGCGTTAGTTACAGTTATTCCAGACTTTAAAGTGTCTATGTCGTCTAACATAGAACCAGAGCTAATCTCCGTACTATCATCTCCAAACTTTAATTTACCAGTAACCTTCAAATCACCTACGACTTCTACACAAGGCATGTCCATGCTGTCATTTTTATAAGTTGGACTAGGATTGTAGGTAGACGTAGAGACTCTTCTAGCTCTAAGAACATCTTCGTCATGAAGAGATATATCCAACGATACCTGTTTAGTATTCTGAGAATCTGTGCCTCTTTTTAGATTAATCTTTCCAGCAACTGGGTCAAGACTTAAATTATATATTGTTGTATTTGTAACGTTTAGCTTGCTATTTTTCAGATAAGCATTATTAACAGAGCCTTTGTTTATTTCTATACAATTATCAATAAGTATATTTGAACTTTTACTGATTGTAAATTCTGGATCAGGAACGTCAGTACCAATGATAATATTGTCGCTTCCAAAATTAGAAGCAGCTCCAGCTCTATAGCCTATACAGACATTGTTCTCAACACTTCCAGAAACGAACTTTCCTGCCTCAGAGCCTATGAAAGTATTTTTATCACCAGTAGAAATATTTCTGAAAGCATGATAACCAAAAGTAGTATTGTCATTACTAGTTGTGATATTTGATCTGGAAAGAGGAGAATCTGTACCCATGAGGGTATTCCCTGCTGCATCAGCAAAACCAGTGATATCTACTAGGCTACCACCACCCTCTACATTTACTGCGTTCATAGAAACTTCAAAATAGTTTCCAGAACTATCAACAAAATTTATAACATTTGTTTTTTGATCTTGATCAACTGGGCGTACAAATATTTTGCCATAATTATCAGTAGCTGGGGCGAAGGCATTGTTTTCACAAATAGCTATGGCAGCTTGAGAGTCTAACTCATTGCCAATCGTAAGCATAGAATTAGGAGAACTTGAAAAAATACCAACCTTATTATCTGACGAAGTGGTTGCAGATAATACTCTAGTCTTACTGCTTTCTCCATTATAATACATATCTAGATTAAAGTAATCAGAATTATTATCATAAAATATATCTGCTCCATAATCTAAACAATTTGATTGAGCAAGCAGCTGTAAGCTAGACTTAGTTGTAGCTGTATTCTCAGCGGTAACTCTAACAATAGCGTCTCCAGTAGCTCTAACATTCAGGATGGTATCAGGTGTCATATACTGACCATTAGTAAAATCATTAATACCAACAGTTCCATCGTTACCATGATTCATAACCATAAATGTTCTGTTGTGTTCTGATTTTTCTCCATGTATGATAAATCTGTCGTATGTTTGACCAACCTCTGGATTTAAAACATTATTGTCAACAGAGTCTTTTGCCCAATAGCTTAAAGTAAATTTACCAGTTCCCAGTATGTCAAAATGTTGATTAAGTCTCTGAGACGTTCTTTGAGATCCTAATATTCTTACATCATAATCACTATTGTTTGGAGCGTAAGGAGCAATAAACTCTACATCTTTATATCCAGACAAAGCTGGGGTGATGTCAGCTCCGTCTCCTTCTTCATACAATAACTTTATAGAATCCTCATCACCAAAACATATACTGTAATTAGGTTGATGATCCTTATATAGATAAGATGTGGCAGGAGGGGAAGAATTGTAATAACGATCTCTTACAAAAACACCAACGCCAGTTTTGTCATTTAACATGGCTATAGTGTCTGAACTTATAATTCTATCTGTCTTAACGTGAGACCCGTTAGCTGTTGTTATACTTATGTTACTGAACCAGCTGGATCTAGAATACGCATCATCTTTTGCTGGATGCTTTATACTGTGATCTTGAGGTCTAAACTGAAGATAGTAACTTCTATCATAGCTGGTGGATGAAGAATAAATATTTAAACCAGCGCCAGTAAGTTCTTCATCATTAAGATAACCAACTGGTGGTTCTATGTTATCATTTGGGTGGTAATTTTCTTGAAGACTTTTTACACCGCCACCATCTAAAGTATCTACATAGCCTTTAGAAGCTAGATATATTGTTTTGTGCAAATAATGAGTTTGCTCTACTGCCTCAAACTTATTAAATTTACTAGAACCTGTAACGTTTAGGTTGTGGAAGTCAGCGCTTAACCAAGGATATTCTGCACTTCCTAGCCTGCTTGATAAAGATGCTTGAGGAGTTATATTTCCAGAGACTGATATATCGTTATTTACAGTCAAAGAACCGCTGGACGAAATATTTCCAGCAGTCGTTATGTTTTCATCAACTATCAAAGATTTAGCTAGGTGAAGACCTCCAGTTGTATCCAAGTCTCCTTCAAAGTTAGCAGCGCCAGTGATATCAAAAGAGTCAGATAAAGAGTCGTATCTTATGTAATTATTATCACCAAAAAATACAGAATCATTAAGGAATAAATTTTTAAACTTATAAGTAAAACTACCAAGACTATGTGTATAATTGGAAGACTGATTAGTGTGAATACTTCCACCTACTTGTAAAGCAGCTCCAGCATGAAGACCAGAAACCGCTATACCAACTTGCAGATTTGAGCTATCTAAATCACCTTGAATAAGAGGGACTAACCCTTCACCAGTTTCATTGCTGCATATATAATCTCTATCAACATTGTGGGATGCTATAAATAGTTTGCTGCTATCATCCCTATTTATATAGTAGCCAGCGCCATGACCAATGGCTATATTTAAGCTACCAGTTTTATTGTTATGAATACTGTAATTACCAACGCCTACGTTTCCATAGCCAGTAGTATTTGCTGCTACAGAATTAAAACCTAGTCCTACATTGTTGTGACCGTGGATATTACAATTAAGAGAATATGCACCTAAAGCTGTGTTCGCATATCCAGAAAAGTTTTTATTTAAACTTGCGTAGCCAACAGCAGTATTATCAACGCTGGTGTACCCATCTACACCTAAGCGTAGATTTTCTAAAGTGAATTCTCCAAAACGTGTACTTCTACTACCAGATGTAGTGTCAACGTTTGTAGATTTTAAAACGTGAAACTCTGTGAGATTATGCACAGAGTCTATGATATCTAAAAGATTATGACGTATATCGTTGGGGCTAATTTCACCCTTAGAATTGTCAGATATTTCTCTTTCGATATTTTGTACAAGCTGTGGCTTAGATATTATCATTATAAAGCCTTTAAGGGTGTGGTGTAACCGGGATTATGTTAAGCTAATTTCTAGAGATCGTGTATCAAATTTAATTTGGTCTCCAGTGTAAATAAATCTAGGATTTCTTAGTTGAGCATACATTAAAAGATTGCCCTCACCAAAATTTGGACTATCCAAAATAGCGATCCCAGAAACAAATCCCCAATCCCTAAAAGCAGGCTCGAAAACTATTTGGTTAGAATTTTTTATAAATCCGTTACCTTCATATAGCAGAGTGCCACCATCCTGTGGAACTCCAGATGAAACACCCTGTCTAGGAGCGAAGAAACTCACTCCTGCATAATCGTCTTCAAACTTAAAAATATAATGCTGATCATTATTATCTAATTGTTTTGCTAGATTTTTTGATGTTGTAGATTGTTCAGAGTCAGAGTCGTTTGCTGGAAATAATGGATAGTAATATCCAGAACCAGCATTATTTACAAAAGTAGTACCATCATCATCTGAAATAGAAACGCTAGCAGAGGATGGTAGATATACTTGGTAGGTTGTATTGTCGTCTCTACCAACTGCAAACCAGTGGGTATTACCTACTTCAGACGGATTAGCTAAACTTTGTCTATTATAATTTGTAAGAAATGAAGATTCTCCAACTGAAACTGAAGCTGGAATTTCAGGTATCGTAGCTCCAGATTGATTGTCTTTAGCAACATCTGATGTTAATGCAATACTAACGTTTGATGGTTTAGAGAAATTAGACTCTCTAAATATATGATTCAATATTTGTGTCTCAAGATAGTCCGAAATAGCAGCCATATTTTTTCTCCCGTATATTCCTACGTAGGTGGGGTGTTTCTACTGTTATATACACAAAAAGCCGCCCCCGATTACGAAGGCGGCTCCAAGTGTGCAGACATTGTAGTTAATAGAACTAGAATGATCCAAGAATGATTCTTCTATTATCCAAAACGCCAAAGCCAAGCTCTGACCAGCCATAATAGCCAGCTCTCTGCTGACGGTGCAACGTAGGATCTTCATAGACCTGAAGTTGCTCCTTGACAGGCATTACGAAGCTGTCGTTGCTGGACTGATCCAGACCAACTACAAGTTCGACATCACTGCCAGCTGAGTGAAGATTACCACTGAGATCAGAAGTAAAGAACGACTGATACTCTTGGCCTTCGCCAAGCTCATCAAGATCGTGAAGGTTAACACCAAAGATACGTGTGATTGGCGCACCATCTTCAGATGCCGTATAGATTTCACGACGAGTAACTTCGTCTACTTGATCGAGACCCCAGTTACGAACGTCTTCCAGAGCTTCTGGAGAGACATACATATCTGTGAGTCTTCCTCTACCAACAGAAGCACTATTACCACCGGAGTTGCGGCGCATAACAGTCTGCATGAGGGAAACAAGTCTCTTGCTAAAGAGACCAGCGGTTGCATCGCCATCATAAACGAGGATGTTACGATCAACACCGGCTGCAAGCAGCGTGTGCCATCCATCATCATTCATCTTCTTTACGAAGCCAGCTTCCATGACTTGCATGGCGCGACCAACAACGTCCCAACGTGCTTCACGGGCATATCGTAGAAGGTAATCTACAGAAGATGCAATGTTGTACGTTGGAATCATGACGTAATCGCTTTCAACCGCACGTTCTGGTATTCTACCATGACCGGGGTTGGTATAAGCGACATGTTCGCCTTCTAGACCGGGACTAATAAGATCGAGTGGAAACTCTGTAGTAGAGCCAGCTTCGACA
>MDSV01106784.1_pt1 | contig 24836 bp, 15 predicted proteins | sample 810851 | NCBI WGS metagenome assembly MDSV01 (sample SAMN05326640, study PRJNA326480) | marine metagenome | isolation source: seawater | place: Atlantic Ocean: North East | collected 2012
CTCAGCGAGGAGGAGCACGTCTTACTTAAGCAGCCTGCAGGAAAAAAAGAACTTCTGCTGGTCATTTCTACGGACAAGGGACTCTGTGGCGGTCTCAACACGAATCTCTTGAAAAAGGTCAGAGCTGAGGTGGGCGATGACACCGAGGTTGTCACGGTAGGGCGTAAATTGCGGTTATCGCTCGGCAAGCTCGGGCAGAACATCGTCTCCGACTGGGAAGTGGCAGATCCTACTCCTTTTGCGGATGCCAAGCCTCTCGGAGGCTATCTCACCGATCAGTTTCTCACTGGAGAATATAGCTCCGTAAAGGTCGCCTTTACCAATTTCGAAACGACCCTGACCCAGACTCCCTGGATCCAGCAGCTGCTTCCGGTTGAGGAGTCCAAGCTGGCCGAGAAGCGGTCCTACGAGGGAATGGGAGAAGGCGCCGAGATCGGGGAAACTGATCAATCCCGGGACTATATCTTCGAGCCGGATACGGAGGGAGTCCTTGATCGCCTGCTGCCTCTTTATCTCAACTACCAAGTCTACCAGATGATCCTCGAAGCCCGGGCGTCCGAGCACTCAGCGCGGATGGTGGCTATGAAGGCTGCCACAGACAACGCTGAGCAGATGATCAAGGACCTCACTCTCGAATATAACAAGGTGCGTCAGGCTGCGATTACCTCAGAACTTCTCGAGATCACCACCGCCATGAAGGCGATGGAATAGAAGGCTAGAACTAAGATTTTCCTACACAACAAACTCTTCCGAGACCAACCCGCCCACAACTATGAGCAATACCGGAACTATCGTGCAGATCATTGGCGCCGTGGTGGACGCCGATTTCTCCAATGCAGAGAAACTTCCTGCCATCTACAACGCCCTCGAGGTCACCTATGACCTTTATGGCTCCGAAACGACCCTTGTCCTTGAGGTTCAGCAGCACCTAGGTGATGGCTGGGTGCGGGCGGTGGCGATGACAACCACAGACGGACTAAAGCGGGGTATGCCTGTCTCTGATACCGGCGACCCGATCACCGTGCCAGTTGGTAGTGGAGTGTTAGGCCGGATCTTTAACGTAACGGGTGACGAGGTGGACGGATTCGGACCAGTGCCTCACGAGAAGCGCTACCCGATCCACGCAGCCGCTCCTCCTTTGATTGACCAGTCTACTTCTGCCGAAATCCTGGAGACCGGGATCAAGGTGATCGACTTGATTTGCCCCTTTACCAAGGGCGGCAAGGTGGGTGCCTTCGGAGGTGCTGGTGTGGGCAAGACCGTGGTGATCATGGAGCTCATCAATAACATCGCGAAGAATCATGGAGGTTACTCCGTGTTTGCCGGAGTGGGTGAGCGGACCCGGGAAGGAAACGACCTCTGGATGGAAATGATCGAGGCAGGCGTTATCAACGCGGAGAAGGACTCCAACGGGGAGCTTAAGCTCGATGAGAATGGCATGCCTACGGTGATCAGTGAGGGATCAAAGGTTGCGCTTACCTACGGGCAGATGAATGAGCCTCCGGGAGCGCGTCTCAGGGTCGCCCTGTCTGCCCTCGCGATGGCTGAGTATTTCCGGGACGAAGAGAATCAGGATGTGCTGCTCTTCGTGGACAACGTGTTCCGCTTTTCTCAGGCGGGTTCGGAGGTTTCGGCTCTGCTCGGACGAACGCCGTCCGCGGTGGGTTACCAGCCAACTCTCGCGGAGGAGATGGCCGGCCTCCAGGAGCGAATCACCTCTACGAACAAGGGCTCCATTACGTCCTTCCAGGCAGTGTATGTGCCAGCAGACGACCTGACGGACCCTGCTCCTGCCAATACCTTTGCCCACCTTGATTCCACGGTGGTGCTGGAGCGCTCTCTTGCGGAGCTTGGGATTTACCCTGCGGTGGATCCTCTAGCCTCTGTTTCCACCGCCCTTGCGCCTGACGTGGTGGGTGAGGAGCACTACCGGGTGGCACGTGGGGTCCAGACTGTGCTCCAGCGTTACAAGGACCTGCAGGACATCATTGCGATTCTGGGGATGGATGAGCTTTCTGATGAGGATAAGCTCACGGTTTTTCGAGCTCGTAAGATTCAGCGCTTTCTCTCGCAGCCCTTCAGCGTGGCAGAGGTCTTCACTGGAACGCCGGGTGTCTACGTATCGGTCGATGACACCGTCAAGGGCTTCGCGGAGATTCTCGACGGTAAGCATGATGACGTGGCTGAAAGTAATTTCTACATGAAGGGCGCGATCGATACGGTCGAGAAGGAATAGGCCCCTTGAGCCCTTTCTCCAAGGACACCAGACACAGGTCAGCAAATGCCAGAACTTCTCGAAATTGTTACTCCCGAGCGGAAGGTTTTCTCCGGGGAGGTGGAAAACGTCTACCTTCCGGGAACGGAAGGAGAGCTGGGAGCCCTGCCTGGGCACGCTCCGTTAGTGACCGGTGTGAGCCCGGGAGAATTGCGCTATAAAGTGGATGGGAAAATAGAGGAGCTCGCCATAGGTTCTGGCTTTGTCGAGGTCACTCAGGAAAAAATTACGATTCTTGCCGACCTTGCGGTGACCGATAGCGAAATCGACGAGAAAAAGGTGGAGGAGGCGATGAAGCGCGCGGAAGAATCTCTCGCCAATATAGATAGCTCTGATAACGCCGAGGAAGTCGCCGCCATTCAGGCGTCGATTTCTAAGTCGATGGCTCAGTTGAATTTGAAGCGGAAACGCCGGCGAGTCTAGCGTAGGCCTGATTCATGCGGCAGACCGGGAGGTTGTTCACAATTTGGGCAGAAAAGGCAGGTTTTGTGACTTCAGGGTGTCTTTTTTTCGGGCTGGTCTTGACCCCGAGCCGGGGGCTTGGCAGTAAAACGAAAGTTTAGGCCAGACAAGCTGAATGCCAAAGGACAAGAGCCTGCAAAAAATCCTGCTAATTGGGTCGGGACCGATCGTCATCGGTCAGGGGTGTGAATTTGACTACTCCGGGACGCAAGCGTGTAAGGCGTTACGGGAAGAGGGTTACGAAGTCGTCCTGGTGAACTCCAATCCGGCCACCATTATGACCGATCCGGAGTTTGCGGATCGGACCTATATCGAACCGATTACCCCTGAGGTGATTCGGAAGATCATCGAGAAGGAGAAGCCGGACGCGCTCCTTCCCACCCTTGGGGGGCAGACCGCTCTTAATGCTTCCATGGACTTGTGGCACAGTGGGGCTCTCCAGGAGCTTAACGTGCGCATGATCGGTGCTAACGCGGATGCCATCGCCAAGGGGGAGGATCGTCTGCTCTTCAAGGAGGCCATGCTCAAGATTGGCCTGGACCTTCCGCAGTCTGGTGTTGTCCATACCATGGAGGATGCGCGAAGTGTTGCGGCGGAGATCGGAACGTTCCCCCTGATTATACGACCTGCCTATACCCTTGGTGGCAGTGGAGGAGGAATCGCCTACAACAAGGAGGAATTTGAAACGATCGTGGCGAGAGGATTAGACCTCTCTCCTGTCACCGAGGTCCTTGTTGAGGAGAGCCTTCTGGGATGGAAAGAGTTTGAGATGGAGGTCATGCGCGACTGCGCAGACAACTGCGTCGTTATTTGTTCGATCGAAAATCTGGATCCCATGGGGGTCCATACTGGCGATTCCATCACAGTGGCTCCTGCCCAGACCTTGAGCGACCGGGAATACCAGATCATGCGGGATCAATCCTTTGCGGTTATCCGTGAAATTGGGGTGGAGACTGGGGGGTCAAATATTCAGTTTGCGGTGGATCCTGAAAATGGCCGGGTGGTGGTTATCGAAATGAACCCGCGAGTCTCCCGGTCCTCGGCACTGGCCTCGAAAGCGACGGGCTTCCCGATTGCCAAAATCGCGGCCAAACTCGCGGTTGGATACACTCTGGACGAACTCCCCAACGATATTACTCGGGAGACGCCCGCCAGCTTTGAACCCACCATCGATTATGTGGTGACCAAGGTGCCACGCTTTACCTTCGAAAAATTTCCTGCCGCAGATCCAGTCCTTACGACCCAGATGAAGTCCGTCGGCGAGGCCATGAGCATCGGCCGGACTTTCAAGGAAAGCATGCAGAAAGCTCTCCGTTCACTCGAAACAGGCCGCCATGGTTTTGGGTGGGACGGTAAGGATCCGGCGAATCCGTCCCGCGAGGATATTGAGCGCAAGCTGCACGTGCCCAACTGTGAACGGATTTACTGGATCAAGGTCGCGTATGAACATGGCTGGAGCGTCGAAGATCTTTTCGAGGCCACCCAGATCGATCGCTGGTTTCTTGTGCACCTTAAAGAGATCGCGGACGAGGGAGCAAATCTAGCAGATCTTGACTTGCGCCGGGCGAAGAAGCTTGGTTTCTCCGACAAGCAGATCGCTCTTGCCCGAGGGGAGTCGGAGGATTCGGTCAGAGAAAAGAGAAAAGGAGTAGGCATTCTTCCAACCTACCGCCTTGTTGATACCTGTGCTGCGGAGTTTGAGGCTTACACGCCCTACTATTATTCGACCTATGGTGACGAAAACGAAGCCCGGGACTCAGAGACGAAGAAGATTATCATCCTAGGGGGAGGACCCAACAGGATCGGGCAGGGAATTGAATTTGATTACTGCTGTGTGCACGCCTCGTTCGCGCTGAAGGAATTGGGCTATGAGACAATTATAGTTAACTCGAATCCGGAAACTGTCTCCACGGACTACGATACCAGTGACAAGCTGTTTTTTGAGCCGCTTACGCTGGAGGACGTCCTCAACATCTGTGATCAGGAAAACCCTGACGGGGTGATTGTTCAGTTTGGAGGACAGACCCCTCTGAATCTTGCCGCCGATCTTGAGCGACATGGAGTCCCTATCGTGGGGACATCTCCAGCATCTATCGAGCTCGCCGAAGACCGAAAGCATTTCTCAGCCCTTCTTGACGATCTGGGCTTGCAGCAGGCTGAGGCGGGAACGGCGGTCTCCGAGGAGGAAGCCGTCGAGGTTGCGGGCAGAATCGGATACCCTGTATTGGTGCGTCCGTCCTTTGTCCTAGGGGGGCGGGCCATGATGATTGTCTATGATGATAATGAGTTGCGTCGTTACATGCGAGAGGCGGTTGATGCCTCTCCGGAGCGGCCAGTGCTTGTAGATCGCTTCCTCGATGGGGCCACCGAGGTGGACGTTGATTGTATCTCCGATGGAGAGAATACGGTTGTGGGAGCAATCATGCAGCATATTGAGCATGCTGGTGTTCACTCAGGAGACTCGGCATGTGTCATTCCTGCTTTCAGTCTGGGGGAGAAGATTGAGGCAGAGATTGAGGAGGCTGCGATCAACCTCGCGAGAGAATTGAAGGTCAAGGGGCTCATGAATATTCAGTTTGCCGTCAAGGATGGAGAGCTCTACGTGATCGAGGTAAACCCAAGGGCTTCCCGTACGGTTCCTTTCGTTTCGAAGGCAATCGGGGTTCCGCTGGCTAAGATCGCGGCGAAGATCATGGTAGGAGAGAAACTTCCTGATCTGGGGCTTACCGAGCGTATTGTGCCTGCTCACTATAACGTCAAGGAAGCGGTCTTTCCGTGGCCTCGATTCCCTGGCATCGACATTGTTCTTGGACCCGAGATGAAGTCCACGGGAGAGGTGATGGGCATTGATGAGGATCTTGGGATGGCATACGCAAAGAGCCAGATAAGCGCATTCAATCCGCTGCCCATGGAGGGAAATGTCTTCATCTCGGTAAGTGACCGTGACAAGGAGGAGGCAATCACTATCGCTTCACAATTCATTGAAGCGGGGTTCACCCTTTTCGCCACCGGGGGAACTCACCGTGCCTTGGAGGAAGCTGGAGTTACTGCCCAGCGTCTCTACAAACTCGCTGAACGGAAGCGGCCGAACGTTCTGGATATGATGAAAAACGGGGAGATCCAGTTTGTGGTGAATACCCCAAGTAGTCATGAATCAAGGGAGGATGAGGTCATCATCCGGAGCACCGCAGTGGCCAACAAGGTCAGCCTTTGCACGAATCTTTCTGCGGCAGACGCAAGTGTGAAGGCGATTCGCTCCCTGCAGCAACGGGAGTTCAAGGTGAAACCCCTCCAGGAATACTACTAGCGGACCTGGGCAAGCAAGACGGGGAGTTTGGCGAGGCCTACCGGAAGTCCCGGCTTTCCATGAACTCATACCAGTCCTTTTCCAAAGCGGCATCGTCTTCGTAGCCATAGACCTCCAGAAGAACGGACTTGGTGATTTTTTCGCCCTGGCGGGATCGCTCAACCAGCTTCTGGTATTTCGTGATATTCTCGTCAGTGCTTACAAGGAAGTAGGTCAGGGCGAAAATATAGCCCGACTGATTAGGGGTAAGGGAAAGGATTTCGGCCTTACATACCGAGTCGAGAGTCTCCCGGATCTCCTTCCGGCACATTTTTTTCAACGGGCTGGGCCATGATTCGTCTGCCTCAAGGGTAGCCCCCCGTTTGAAATCTGCCTTTTCGTTCGCGTAATAGGTCTTGAAATCAATGTAGTGCACCCGGCAGAGCCGAAAGATGCGGTGCTCCACATAGTAGCCCCACCCCGCAGTCATCCAGAAGGGCATGGATCCTGACAGGCCCCGTCCTTTAAGGATTGTGGCGGCGGTGCCATGGACAAATACGGGCGTCAGGTCGGTCTCTCCTCCGGCGGATCGTTCGGGGTCCGCTTTACAAAGCACCCGGTAGCGGTTCTGAGGGTCGCCGTAGTTGCGAGTAATCCTGCAGGATTGGAGCTGGTTCGCATCCCATCCGCTCCGTTGCTGTTCCTGCTCGAGAACAGTGGTGTAGTCGTGGCCGGAGCCAACGAGGTATACCGTGAAGCGGTAAGGAGCGGTTTCAGAGCCCGAAGCGCCGCGTGGGGTCCTGAATTTGTTCTGTCCGAAGTCCTCTTCGAGTCCAGGGAGAACCCGAACGCACTCGTCCCAGACCTTTTCGGCATAGCGACGAGCTGGATCATGGTTCGTTCCCTTTGCTCGCAGCGCAAAATGATCAGTCAGGCGCTCTCGCCATTCCAAATTCTTAAAGTGCTGGTGCTGCGCGAATACTGTAGGAGCTGCCATCACTGCGACTACAATGAGGAGGCGAAGGGCCTTGATCATATAGTAATGTATGCAGATCCCGTTCCGATCGCAATGCAGGAAGCCCTACGGATCTCTTGGAATGAGTGACTTTCAAGATCTTCAGGGGCTATTCTCCAATCCTCGTGAAGGGAATATCTTTTCTAGTAGCGAGGACAGGACTTGGCCCTATCTTAAGGGTGAAGAGTGTATTTCTCAGTTCATGAAGGCGCGCGAAGATAGGGATCACAGAAAGCCGAGGGGTTTCCTCGGAGGGTTCCTCGTAGCCGGAGGTATCGTGGGGCTTTACCTGGCGTTGCAGCTATGGATCCTCCCTGCTGCAGGAATTCCTACCTGACTTAATGGTCAATGCTTTCCGGTCGGAGAGGAAATTGCAGACGATAGCTGCCCGGATAGCGCCGAAGGTGAGGATGCAGAAAGCATTCCCTGAAGATGCTGATCGCAAAAGTGAGTTTCCTGTTGGGTGCTAGCTCAGAAACCAAAAAGCCACGCCGAGGCGTGGCTTTACTCGATCTGGGTAAAAGGAGTCTCTTACTTGACCTTGAGTATTCCCTTCATGACACCGAAGTGCCCCGGGAACGTGCATAGAAAGGGATAGTCCCCCGCAGCGGGAGCCTTGAAGACGATCGTTTCTTCTTCCTTAGGCCCCAGAATTTTTGTCTTCGCGACAATTTGGGCGATGAGGGCAGGGTCGAGAGGGAGATAATCTCCGGCCGCGTTGGCCACGCCACCGATGGCAAACTTTGGGATATCAGAGCCGGGCTTCAGGATCACCACATTATGCCCCATGGCAGCCTTGGGGAGAGCTCCGATATTCTTAAAAGTAAGGGCGACGGTTTGGCCCGCCTTTACCTCGATCTCGGCTTTGTCGTATTTCATCTGGTCGTTACCAGTGATGGTGACCTTGACGTCAGCCTTGGTTGCATCCGCTTTCTCTTCGGCCCGGGAAACCGGGATCATCAATGCCACAGCTGTAAGGATGAGGAGGATATTTTTCATTCTGGCGGGAACATGGGCCGTGTTGCTCTGGGAGCAAGCAAATCTTTTAGATAAGAGCAGAAGAGAGCAACGAGGCGCTAAGATAGTTTATTTTACGGAGAAAATTGGGGGATCTTGCAAAACTCCTGCGGGTTCTGGGAATCTCATCTTATCAGGGGATGGATCCTTCTGCCTAACCGGCTCAAGCCCTTAACCTTTCAGGGCTGCTCTGAGGAAGGGAGCTGTACGGGAGGTTTTCGACTTGGCGACTTTTTCCGGGGGCCCTTGTGTCACAATGCGACCTCCGGATTCTCCCGCCTCAGGGCCCATATCGATAATATTATCTGCCTCGGCCATGATTCCGGTGTGGTGCTCGACTACTACCACGGTATGCCCTTCCTCGACTAAACGGTGAAGGACGTCGATCAGTCTTTTTACGTCCTCGAGGTGGAGTCCGATTGAGGGCTCTTCAATAAGGTAGAGGTTGGCCTGGGGCTTGCGCGACTTGATCGATGTTTTGCTGATCCGGCCGCGGGTCAGTTCGGTTACAAGCTTGATCCGCTGGGCCTCTCCGCCAGAGAGGGTCGGGCTCGGCTGTCCGATCTGGAGATAACCGAGCCCGGTTTCCTTAAGAAGGGACAAGGTTCTGTGCAGTTTTCCGTGGGCGGCGAAAAACTCTGCAGCTTCGTCGATAGTCATAGCGAGAACATCGCCGATGGACTGACCGTTGTATCGTATTTCAAGAGTGGCAAGATTATATCGTTTGCCGTTGCAACTCTCACAATGAGTCCATGTGGAGGGGAGAAAGTCCATTTCCAGCTTAATTCGCCCGTTCCCTTTGCACTCGGGGCACTGGCCACTCGCATTGTTGAATGAAAACCGGGAGGCATCGAATCCCTTCATGCGCGCTTCCGGAAGCTGAGCAAAGAGTTTGCGAATTTCATCGAAGATCTTCACGTAAGTTGCGGGGCAGGATCGAGAGGTCTTACCAATGGGAGACTGGTCGACCTCGTAGCAATGGCGGATTGATTTTACACCTGAAGCGGAAGCCCATGTCTTGTCTGGGTTTCGCTTGAAGAGCTCGGCAAGCGTGCCCCTCATGAGCGAAGACTTTCCACAGCCGGAGATCCCGGTGATCACAGTCAGGCGCTCGAGGGGAATTCTGACTTCGATGTTCTTGAGATTATTTACGGAACACCCCTTGAGCCTGAGCCATCCTGTTCTTGCGGAGGCCTTTGGCAAAGGCCGCCGTTGGCCCCGGATAGGATGGGAGAGGGGGTTGGCCAGGGCTTGGCCCGTTATTGACTTTTTCAGCTTTCGGATCTTCTCCAGAGTGCCAGATGCAACAATTTCTCCGCCATGGCGTCCTGCCCCGGGGCCAAGATCTATAATATGTCCTGCCCGCTCCATCGTCTCATCATCGTGTTCGACGACGAGGAGGGAATTGCCCTTTGCTCTCAGGGTTTCGAGCGTGTCGAGGAGCTTCTGGTTGTCACGGGGGTGGAGCCCAATCGTAGGCTCATCCAGAACATAGAGGACACCCCGGAGGTTGGAGCCCAGCTGGGCTGCCAGACGAATACGCTGAGCCTCGCCGCCTGAAAGAGTTCGGGCAGATCTATTAAGTTGGAGATAGCCCAGACCAACTTTCTCGAGGAAAAGCAGGCGCTGAACAATTTCAGGGATGATATCGCGAGCAATCGTGCGTGCTCTCCCGGTAAAGTGGAATTTCTCGACTACAGCGGCCGCCTCCGAGACAGGGAGCATGGTAAGATCCTGAATAGCATAATCCTGAATCCGGATGGCCCTGGAGATCTCGTTCAGGCGGCTTCCTTGGCAGTCCGGGCAAATAACAAGTTCTTCCTTGTCCGCCCGGTCCAGCTTCCGATCAAAGTCAATTTCAGCCTCCGTTTTGGAATTGAAGGAATCTCGCCTCGACTTCCGGGAGCGCTTTTGGCTGGGCATGACCTCTCCATGCCCTCTGCAGGTTTTGCACCATCCGCGCGGGGAGTTGAACGAGAAGTGGGCGGGATCAGGAGCCTCGAAGGAGCGGCCAGTGACTGGGCTTACGCGTGCTTTCGAGAAAGGGTGCAGAAAGTTGCCAGAATCGAGGAGCCGAAGGGTTCCCTTTCCCAATTGGAGGGCAGTTGCTACTGCCTCTCGAAGAGCTGAAATACGAATACTGGCCTTAGAAACGTGGAGGATGAGGACGTCAATATCGTGCTCCTGGAAGCGTTCGAGGCGCTCGAATGTCTCAACTTCCTTCCACTGGTTATCCACGAGCAGGCGGGTGTATCCTTGCCGCTCGGCCCACGCAGCAACATCACTATGAAAGCCTTTTCTCCCTCGAACAACCGGAGCGAGGATGTCGACGGGTCCCCGTTTCAAATGAGAACGGACCGCCTCAACGATGGCGTCCTCGGTTTGGGGGACCACGGGTTCCCCGGACTCAGGGCAATGCTGAGTGCCAAGTTTTGCGTAAAGGAGGCGAAGAAAGTGATAGACCTCTGTTACGGTTGCGACAGTGGACTTTCCACCCCCTTGTGAAATACGCTGTTCTATCGCGACTGTGGGAGGAAGTCCGGATATGCGGTCAATATCTGGCTTTTCCATTTGCTCGGCGAATTGACGAGCATAGGGAGACATGGAATCGAGAAAGCGTCTCTGGCCTTCTGCGAAGATAATGTCGAAGGCGAGAGTGGATTTCCCGCTTCCACTGAGTCCAGTGACTACCACAAACGTATCCCTCGGAATAGTGACATCGACGTTTTTCAGATTATGTTCCCGGGCTCCAGCAATTTGGATAGTGTTCTGAGTCCGATTTCTGGAAGAGTTCTTAGGCCAGTTTTTTTCCGTTCCGACTTGTTCCTTGCCGAGGAGGGGGGCGAGGTAGAGGGCGGTTTGGGTCGAAGTTTTCATAACCTCCTCGGGCGTTCCTTTCGCGACAATCCTGCCTCCTTCAGATCCAGCTCCGGGGCCCACATCAATCAGGTAGTCTGCAGATTTGATGACATCGAGGTTATGCTCGATGACGACCAGCGAATGCCCAACATCTACCAGCCGATTGAAAACAATAAGAAGCTTTTGAATGTCGCCGAAGTGCAGGCCAGTAGTGGGCTCATCGAGCACCAGCAGCTCGGGGGAAGCCTTGCGACTTGAAAGAGCTTCTACCAGAATAGTGCAAAGCTTCAGGCGTTGCGATTCACCTCCGGAGAGAGTGTTCAGGGGCTGCCCGAGGCGAAGATACCCGAGGCCCAGATCCTCCAGAGGCCGTAGAATAAGAAGAATACGGGCCTTGGTGGCAGCTTCCTTGGTAGCGGCCCTACGCGGCGTCTCCGCGGCGCCTCGGGCAAAGAAGGTCATTGCCTCGGTGACTGTGAGGGCGAGGACCTCTGAGATAGATTTCCCCTCAAACTGGATCTCAAGAGCGGATTGATTATAGCGTGAGCCTTGGCACTCTGGACAGGTAAGATACAGGTCTGAGAGAAACTGCATTTCTACCTTCTCGAAGCCGTTGCCGGAACACCTTTCGCAGCGCCCCGCCCCGGAGTTAAAGGAGAAAAATCCCGGGGTTGTTCCGGCAAGCTTTCCGTCTGGGCTTTCAGCGAAAAGCTGGCGAATGAGATCAAAGGCGCCAAGGTATACAACTGGTGTTGAGCGCGGGGTGCGGGAAAGGGTGCTCTGGTCTACGAGCTTTACGCTTGTGACCTGCTCAGCACCGCTAAGCTGCTGAAGAGGAGCGGGTTCAGAATCGGTATTTATCTGCAGTGCTACCGCCAAATTCTGGTAAAGGACATCGTGAACCAAGGTGGATTTCCCAGAGCCGGAAACTCCCGTCACACAGGCGAAGACGCCAAGCGGAATATCTACGTGAAGCTTGCTCAGGTTGTGACGGGAGGCACCACGAATGTGAATATAGCCCCCGGGCTTTCGGCGTTCGAGAGGAATGGGAATCGAGTGTTTGCCGAGGAGATAGGGCAGGGTTGAACTTTGGGGACAGGATCGCAGGGAGCCGGGCTGGAACGCACGGCGTCCCGGTAATGCCGCTACAATTTCACCTCCCTGCTCCCCGGCGCCGGGCCCAATGTCCAGAAGGTAGTCCGCAGCACGCATCACGGCCTCCTCGTGCTCCACGACGAGAAGTGTGTTTCCCTTGTCGCGGAGACCATGCATCACGGAAATGAGGGCGCCGACGTCTCTGGGGTGGAGCCCGACGGTCGGCTCGTCGAGAACAAAGAGCGTGTTAGTCAGGGAAGCGCCAAGACAGCTGGTCAGGTTGACTCGTTCAATCTCGCCTCCCGAGAGGGTTCGGGTAGCCCGGTCAAGAGTGAGATACCCTAATCCGACCTCGCAGAGGTAGCGTAACCGGTTCGAGATCTCGGAAAGGACAAGCTTGGTAGTCTTATCGATCCCACCGCCCTCTGTCTGAAGCCTTTCGGTAAATTGAGTGATCCATTGATGTAGCTTTGTAACGGGGCTACGCCAGATCTCGGGGAGAGTACGTCCGTCGACCTGGAAACAAAGAGCTTCGGGTTGGAGGCGGGCACCCCTGCAACTGCTGCAGGTCGTATAGGACCGGTAGCGGCTCAGGAAAACGCGGATGTGCATCTTGTAGGCTCGCCCTTCAAGCCATTCAAAAAAGCCCTTCACGCCATACCACTCCTCATTTTCCCACGCGTCCTCAGGGCTGGTTCGCTCACCGTAGAGGACCCAGCTCTGCTCCTCGCTACTCAGGTCAGAGAAGGCGCAGTCGAGATCCAAGCCTCTGCGGGCCCCGTGGAGTTCGAGATCTCGCTGGCACTCCTCCCCTCGTTCTCCCTGGAAGGGTTTTACACAGCCTTGGTGGATGGAGCGGGAATGGTCTGGAATCGCCTTGTTGAGATCAATACCGATGACACGGCCAAAGCCTCGGCAGTTCGGGCATGCTCCCATCGGATTGTTGAAGCTGAAGAGAGCGGGAGTCGGGGGTCGGGCGGTGAACCCTGTGAGAGGATTACTCCAATTTGTAGTGAAGGATCTCGGCGTGCCTGATTCTCCTCCGTCGCTGATTGCGCAGGTTCCTTTGCCGAGGTCGAGGGCTCGTTCCAGAGCCTCCAGAATCCGATGCTGGTTAACTTTTTTGATGAGGATTCGATCCTGAATCACGTAAAGCTGGGGAGGGAGCAGGGCAAACCCGGCCTCCTCGGGGGTGTCGGTCCGGACGACCTGCCCATTGAGGAATATTCGAAGGTAACCTTGCTGCTGCAGAAACGCGAAGAATGGTTCGAGCTCCGTGTTTTGGGGAACGTCGACAGGAAAGAGGATGAGAGCTTGCTGGTCGCAAAAGTTTTCGAGGCACCACGAGGCAATGGAATCGCTGGTGTCTGGACGAATTATATCACCTGAGGAGGGATCGACAGCATGTGCACATCGAGCGTAAAGCAACTTCAGGTAATCGTTGATCTCGGTTATGGTGCCGACTGTCGAGCGTGTTGAGCGGACATTATTTTTCTGCTCGATGGCAATGGCGGGCGGGATCCCATCAATCCGGTCGACCAAGGGCTTATCCATGCGGTCGAAAAACTGTCTGACGTAGGGAGAGAAAGTCTCCACATAGCGCCGCTGGCCCTCCGCGTAGAGCGTTTGGAATGCGAGAGAAGACTTACCTGAGCCCGAAGGCCCGGTGACTACAGTCAACTGGCCGAGTGGAATATCCAGGTCGAGACCCTTGAGATTGTTCTGACGGGCCCCACGAACGATGATGGTGTCATGCTGCGCCTGTTTGGAGCTGCCGGGCTTGCGGCGGGCCGGAGAAGCGGAGGTGCTTTTCTTGGCAGGAGGCACGGGCCGGACGTTAAGGGCTTGAAGAAGGCAGTCGGGTTACCGACCGGATGGTCCATGACGGGATATTTTCCAGACAGGGGGATCCTACCCCGGGTTCGAGACCGGTCAACTCACTGATCTTACTCGTCGTCGTCACCCAGTCCGTCAGGAACCTCGGGAAATTCCCCATCGAGAATAGCGAGAAAATAGGGCTTGTCCGCCGCTGCAGCCTCCTCCCGTCCAAGGTAGGCTGCTCCTTCGCGATCTCCCTGAGCCTGACGCCGCCGAATCTCCTTGTTGATCTGGGAGCAGTAGCGGCTCTTTGCATCTTCAAAGTCGGTTTCGTAGTCCTCCCAGATGCCTTGCTGCTTGGCCAGGGCCCTTTCGTGTTCTTTCTCCACGGCACGCCCTGCCCACCTCGCCCAGTCAGGCAGGTTGAGCGAGGCAGGGATTTCCCCCTGTTCCTTCATGTTGTCGGTAATTCCATCGATCAGTTTTTCCGCTTCGCGGCTGAAACGGCGGGCCGTGCTGGTTTCGCTTTCCATGTCGGCAGCGAAGTCCTTTATGTTTTTGTCGTGTCGTCTCTTCCAGCGCTCGTGGGACGCCTTTTCGCCATCACGGAATATCTGCCGGTATTTCACAAGCCAGTCCTCGGCCCCAGCTGGGCGATTTGCTTCTCCGGCACCCGGCATGTTCCGGCGGGAAGGCGCTGACCATTCCACGAGGAAGAAGCGCGCTTCAGAGGGGTCTCCAGCTGCATTGAGATAGCCAAATCCTGAATCCTCTCCTTTTCCAAATTGCAGATATTTCTTCGGGCCACTGCCCAGATCTGGCTGCTCGGGCGCCCAAGTGACAAAGTCGAACCGTTCACCCGTGACAAAAGTCCATACGGGCGTGGCAGTGCCCTTCTGCCTTCCTCCGATCCAGCACCCTCCCCCCTGATCAAGTAACTCTCGCATGGACGCACTGATCCAATCCGCTTCTTCCTGACTGGAGGGAACTGCGAGATGTCCTCCAGCCGCCTCTGCAAGGCTATTAGCCTGTTCCCACGACATGGATTCGGGAACGGCAAGAAAGCGGGAGCCATTGATATTCTGGGTGCCGGCTGGGAAAGCTGGCCGCTTGGCTTTGAGCGAGGCTGAGACTCTTTCAAGCTGTCTTGCGATAGACCCTGTGTTGCCCCCCTCGGTCCATTGGAGAATGAAAGGCAGGTTCCGTGAGGCGGGCATGTCATCGAGAGACTGGTCAGGGAGAAGGGCCGCGTAGTCCTCGCCACCATCGTCTGAGGTGGTTTCATCAGGCTGCCCCGCCGCCCACAAATCTTCCGAGGGAGCGCTCCCGTCCACCCAATACCACTTCCCTTCCATGCCTGAATCTGAGAGGCCCAGCCAACACGGGCTGGTAAGCTTAAGCTCAGAAACGGCCCATTCGAGATCCTCCTTGCTGCTCAGTGCGGCCAGCTGAGCCCCATGGGCCTCCGCGTAATGAGAGGCGGCCATCCATGGGCGAGCGCTGGTGACCAGAAGGTAGTGAGACGTTCCGCGCTTGACCGTTCCCTTGGGAAGTTCGGATAGATTGCCGGATTTAAGTTTGGCCTGAAGCCTCTCCAGCGCCTGCGTGGTGCTTTCAACTGGTTTGGGCTTGGCAGGCTCAGGGGCGGGCTTGTCCTTCTTCTCGGGGATTTCTGCGACGGGGGAAGGCTTGGGCTTGGGCTTGAGCTTGGGCTTGGGCTTTGAGGTAGGAGATTCCTGCTCCGGGGACGTTGCTGCGGTTTTATCGTCTCCGCCCTTCCCGGAGCCAATCAGGATAAATCCGAGGACCCCAAGGACGATGATGGCGGCAAGAATTCCCATGACGGGAACCGATTGAGACTTTGCCTGGGGGACTGCGATGGCAGGAGTTGGGGCGCGCATTCCCACAGGGGGATGGCTTCGCCCGGCCACGGCTGGGGTTGCCGTTTTAGTACGGCGCAGAACCGGCTTCTTCAACTTGTCTCCAAGTTCGTCCAGCTCTTTGGCGAGATCTTCTGCCTTGGCGTAGCGTAGTTCCGGGGATGGATGAGTGGCTCTCCTTATGATTCGGTCAAACTCCGGGCTGCACTGGCTCACTGCCGACGGCGGCTGCCAGGGCTCTGAGGGGACTTTGGCAGTGAGTAACTCATAGAGAAGAACTCCTACGGCAAAAACATCCACTCGCTGGTCTACTTCCCCAGGATTGTTTACTACTTCGGGCGCACTATAGCCAGGAGTGCCCCATACGATTTCGTCGGGGTTATGGCCTTCTCCGACTGGTCGCGCCAAGCCGAAGTCCCCGATCTTGGGAACCGCTTCTGGCCCGAGGAGAATGTTTCCGGGCTTGATGTCACGGTGCAGGATGCCGTGCTGGTGAGCATGGGCTAGCCCATGGGAAATGCCGGCTACGAGGCGAACTGCTTCCTCCTGGTCGATCGCTCTTCCATAGGCGGAATGGTGGAGGGACTTGCCCTCAACCAACTCCATGATGATGTAGAGCATCCCATCAGCATCACCAAAATCATAGACTGCAATCAGGTTGGGGTGGTTGAGGCGGGCCATAGATTTGGCCTCGGCTTCAAAGCTCGACCGGAATTGCGGGTCCGCTCCAAATTGACGGGGAAGGATTTTGATTGCGACCGGGCGGTCGAGGGAAACCTGCCGGGCGGCGTAGACAGCACCCATCCCTCCCTGCGCGATAAACGCAGTAATCTCGTAGGCCGGGAAGTGCGGCTGTAGCTCCTCCAAACTGGGAGCCTGAAAATCGAGATCAGGTGACATAGGGTAACAACACCGTATACTGCCCTCCGTTGCAGCTTTACGCAAGCGCCAGAAATGCTGCTTAACCTGATTCGGAGCCCTGCGGGCAGTTGATTAAAGCCTTCTCTGGAGGGCTTATCGCCCTTCTGCGGTATCCAAGACCCCTGAGCCAAGGTGCTCGAGAAAAGCGCGCCCCGTTGCGCCACAGGCATTGATCTCGTTCAGGATGGCTCGGGCACCGCTGGCGTTTCCTGCCTTGGTGGCGGCTTCCTGCTTGAGCTTAAGGGTCCCGATGTAAGCCTGCCGGATCTGATTCGCCTGAGCCTGCACGGCTTCTTTCAGTGCCTGTTGCGCCTCTATCCTTTTCCTCAAGAGGTCGACTCCGCGAGGAGACAGGGGAAGTTTTATGGCGTCGCGGACGGTTAGTGGAATCACTCCTTCGGCGCTTACATTGGCCTTCAGCTGGTCGATCGTTGGTTTGTAGGCCCGCCCATCAGCGCTCCGCAACCCGCGGAGCCAGAAGTTAAGATCAGATTTAAGGCCCTTCCCATTTTCCAGAAGTGCGGAGCCGAACTTACCCTCCAGAGTTCGGACCTTTTTCTGGAACGTGGCTCGCTGGCTCGCCCAATCGCCGGTTCCGGAGCCCGGAGATACTGGGGCAGTGTTGCCACGGTCCTTACTCCATTCGATGACGAAGGCTTCTACATTATCTTCTGGATTTTGATCGTCCCATCCCCCGTTTTCACCGGCCAGAAGCTTTACCGCGCTTTCCACCGCAGCGTCTCCATCAGGAGCATCGGGAGCCCATGAGGAAAACGCCCAGGTTTCTCCGGTAATCCAAGTCCATGCGCGCCCATTGTGTCTGCCTCCGATCCAGGCGCCTCTGCCGTCGCCGAGGCTGCGGCTGATCAGGCTCCGGAGATAGGCGTCCTCGGATTTCTCGCTAGGGACCGCAAGGTGTCCGTGGGCGGACTGCGCGACGGCATTGGATTCAGTCCAGGTCGTTGCGTTCTCAATCACGAGATAGCGTCGATTTTCAAAAGACACCACACCCGCTGGATAGATGGGCTCGGGGCTATTCAGGGAAGCCTTCAGGCGAGCAATTTGGGACTGGAGGGTTCCCGGATTAGTGCCGTCATGACGCCATTGGATAAAGAAGGGGAACTTTTCTCCGCTCGGCTGTGACCGGATGGAGCCGAGATCGCTCAAGGTGGCTGTATTTCCTGTAGAAAGAGAGGGGCTGCGGACAGTCCAAGGAGAGCCGTCAACCCATCCCCATGCCGTCCGCCCGGTGGCCCCTCCCCCAAGCCAGATTGTGGTGTTGGCCGGGATCTTTGAGGAGAGCCACTTTTGCTCGCCTTCGTTGATGCAGACTGCGAGGTGCCCCCCGTATTCCTCGGCATAGGAGGAGGCCCGCTGCCAGCTAAGCTCCTGCGCGATGAGAAAAAAGCGGCTATTCCCACGGGTCAGGGTGTTGGGGGGATATTCGGTGCGAGCTTCTCCCGTTGTAAGGGAAGGTTTCAGTCGCTCGAGTGCTTCAAGGGGGGTTTCTGGTTCTGGTTCGGGTGCTACGGGAATGGGCTTTGGCTGAGCGGCTCTCAGGGCCTCCAGCCTTTCGCGGTTTCGTTTCTCCTCGAGGAGCCTCTGCCTCTCATCAGCTTTTGCCTGATCCGTGAGGCGTTGCTGCTTGGCCTGCTGCTTGGCGTTTTCTTCCTTCTGCCACTCGTAGGCTCGATACATTCCGAAGATCGCGGCCAGAAGCACAACGATGATGACAAGGTTACGGAGAAGCGACCAGTTGGTGCCTATATTTACCTGCACCTCAGGTGTAGCCACAGGAGCGGCCTCTGCAGGTGAGGCCTCGGAAATTGGGGGCTGGGTCTGCGGGCCTGTCGCATGAGCTGGGGGCTGTGTCGTCCCGGTGACCGGAGTGGCCATTCCAGCTGGTGGCGCTGTTACGATACCCGTGACTTGATTGTCGAGAGCGTCCTGCAGCGTTTTCAGATCCGAGGCCATTGCTTCTCCATTCGCGAAGCGCAGCATGGGAGAGGGGTGAGTTGCCCTCCGGACGATCTTATCAAAACGGGGGTCTACATCTTCAATCTGTGAGGCTGGGATGTAGCGTTTCTCAGGGAGCTTACCTGTCAGGAGTTCGTAGAGAATCACTCCGGTAGAAAACACATCGGACCTGGTGTCCACTGCGCCGGGGTTCTTGATCACCTCGGGAGCAATGTAATCGGGGGTCCCGTAAATGATGCCCTCACCTTCCGTTTCCTCTGTCAACCGAGCGAGTCCGAAGTCTCCTATTTTCGGTCGGTTCTTCGAGTCCAGGAGGATATTAGCGGGCTTGATATCCCGGTGAAGAATGCCCGCTTCATGGGCGTGGGCGAGCCCTTCGCAGATCCCGGCAACAAGGTGGGCAACCTCCTTTTCCGCGATGGCTCTGCCGTGGAAGGATTCATGGAAGGACTTTCCGTCTACGAACTCCATCACGATGTAGAGCATGTGGTCGACCTCTCCAAAGTCGTATACGCTGATAAGATTAGGGTGATTCAGTTTGGCCATGGCCTTGGCCTCGTCCTCGAATCTCCTGCGGAAGCCGTGGTCCTCTCCGAATTCGCGAGGCAGGATTTTGATCGCGACGTTTCTCTCAAGAGATTTCTGGTGGGCCTTGTAGACTGCGCCCATTCCGCCCTTCGCGATGAAGGAGAGGACATCATAGGCCGGGAGAAGCTGTTGAAGCTCCTCGGTGGTGGGGGCCTTGAACTGCGGAGGTGTGGACATGGGGACTCAGGTTATGGAGAAAGCGCTGGGCAAAACCCTTCTCATGGGAAAGATGCGCCCGAATTCTTGAAAAGAAAAGCCATCAGTAACTCCCTTCTGCGGTATGGATGAAGCATTTATATGGCAGGAGATTGGAGAGAAAGGTTTCCGAGAGCTAGTGGCGGCATTCTACCGCCGGATTTCCGGGGATGACCTGTTGGGCCCGATGTATCCGGAGCATGATATGGAGGGAGCAGAGGAGCGGCTCTACTTATTCCTGTGCTTCCGATTCGGAGGCGACACTCGGTATACTGAGCAGCGGGGTCATCCACGTTTGCGTATGAGACACATGTCGTTCCGGATCGGGGAGGCAGAGCGAGATCGATGGGTCGAGCTCATGAGTGCTGCCATGTTGGAGTGTGACATGTCTCCACAGGCGCGCTCTGGGTTAGAGGTCTTTTTCACTCAGGTAGCAGACTTCATGCGCAACCAAGGCCCCCCCTGAAGCTACAAGTTCTAAGCAAGGCCGTTACTTGATGATGATGGGGGGTGAGGGGCGCTTGTTGTCTTTGGGGGGTGTTTCCCGGCGCCGGGGATCCAGAATTTCCGGGAGATCTTCCGGCTTCCAGTTCTCTCTTCGAGAACTGCGGCCTCTTTCTCCAGTAGGTTGAAAGTTCTGATCCGCCATATCACGCTCACCGAGCTGGATGATCGAGTAGAGGGCTTCCTCAAGCTGAGGCGTAGATGCATACCGATACACCTCACGGTTGTCTTTCTTTCGAACTCCATAGAGCACGAAGCCGATACATTTGTAGCTGCCGTAGGAACTCGCCTCCGAATATGTGTTCTGCTCCTTTTCAAAAACGACGGTGTGCTTTCCCCCCGCTGCCACTTCCAAGTCTTCGGTCTGCACGCCAAGAATCCGGTGCTTCTCAGGGTCGTTCACCGATTGACCAATGAGCATATACTTCAGCGACGTGGTATCCAGCTCCTTAGTGTTATCATTATTCTGGAAATCGACTTCGAGTTCATAATTCTGCCGGTAATACCTGGTGCTTGTCGAAAAAAAGCTTTTGCGGGATTCCTTGGTCGTCTTGCGCACCATATTGGGGGTAACCCGGAGGGAAGGAATTTGAGAGATCACCCATTTGCGGACATAGGCCTGATCGATCTCACTAAGGCTCGATATCTTAACTGTCGCAGTGCGCTGATTCACCATTCTGAGGGTAACCTCGGTGGCAGAAGCCCGGACGATCTCCGCCTCGAGGGTCTTGCCCTCGGCGTTGGTGAAGGGGCGAGCCTTGATAGAAGTCGATGCCAGGAAAGACATCGCGGCCACCAGAAGAAGAGAAAATTTCATGGGCAGAGGCAATGTATGCGGATTCTCCGGGGGATCTATCAAATTTTGGGTCCTGCGCGGCCATCTTTGGGGGAGCCCTGAGGGGAACTTTAGATACACCTCCGCTCGCCAACGGGCTCTAGAGCACCTAGTTTCTCAGGAAGAAAGTGGATGGACCTTGAGTTTAAAGTCATTGGTATAGCATATGCCATTTGTGCCGGGATTCTCTTTCTCGGGGTAGTTCCGTATTATGCAGTGAAGCATCTCGGAGGGGAGAATGTGCCGCCCATACCGAAGGGAAGGGTGCCGATCCAGGGATTCGGGTTGCCCGATATTATTGGGGTTTCCTTGTTGTTTGGATTTTACGCCTGCCTCTTTCAACTCTCGAGGGTTGAGGCGGCGGACTCGGAACTGGCTGGAGCGGAGGACCTTGTCTTGGGGCTTATTTTTAATTTTTTGCTTCAGTTTCTTCAGATCGCATTCGTCCTCTTGATACTCTTCCGCAGGGTGAATCTGGTTGAGGCGTTTGGCCTGCGCTGGCGGGCTACCTGGTGGAAGGTGATTTATGCGCCGGCGGTGGTGTTCGTGATGTGGGCCTTCATGATCGGGCTCGACTTTGTGGGATACAATGAGTGGCTGGGGCAGTTCATTGAGGGAGACGGTATGCAGGAGAGTGTTAAGCTTTTGCAGGAAACAACGGACCCATTGGTTTTCATCCTTATGGGGGTAGTAGCTTGTATTGGGGCGCCCCTGGCGGAGGAGGTGGTGTTCCGGGGCTACATCTACACGATGGTGAAGCGGATGGCGGGACTACCGCTGGCAGTGATTCTATCGGGGTTGCTCTTTGGGGCGGTGCACATGAATCTCGTTGCGCTTCTGCCTCTGACTGTTCTCGGCATTATCCTCGCCCTGTCTTATGAATATACAGGTTCTCTCTGGGCTCCAATCGCCATTCACTTTTGCTTTAATGCGGCGACGGTTGCGGTCCAGACACTCTTAAAATTCAATCCCGAATGGATCGAAGAGATCGAAAAAAATGCCGGATTTATCCCACTATGGTGAAGATGCCGTGGTTTCCCGGCTGACCGCTCTTCTGGAAGCAGGTCCGGGGACCCTTACAGGGCCAGGCGACGACTGTGCTGTTGTAGAGGGTTCTGGCCGGGGGCAGGTGGAGCTCCTGAAGACGGACTGCGTTATTTGTGGAGTGCACTTTCTTCCGGATGCACCTCCCCGGAAAATAGGCTGGAAGGCCGTGGCGCGCACTCTGAGCGACTTTGCTGCGATGGGGGGGTGGCCCCGGCATTTGATGGTGACTCTGGCGCTGCCTTCCGATTGCCAGATGCGCTGGGTCGAGGAAGTCTACCGCGGGATGAACAAATGTGCGCGAACCTTTGATTGCTCTATTGTGGGGGGAGAAACATCCTCTCTTCCGGAAGGAGCTCCAATGATGATCTCGGTGGCAGGCACTGGAAGCGCGAGTCGTTCACAGGTTGTCTTGCGTAGTGGGGGCCGCCCCGGCGACCTTCTTTTTGTGACAGGAAAGCTTGGTGGATCACAGAGGGGGCGGCATCTGACCTTCATGCCGCGAATCGAGGAGGCAGATTGGTTATCACGAAACTTCAGGATCCACGCGATGATGGACCTTTCCGACGGCTTGGCCATGGACCTTCCTCGTCTTGCTTCGGCAAGTGGGTGTGGCTTCCGTCTGAAGGAAGAGGCTCTCCCCCGATCTCGCGGAGTAACGGGGGAGGAGGCTCTGCGGGACGGAGAAGACTACGAACTGCTCTTTGCGATTTCGGAACGGAGCTCGCAGAGGTTGCTTGTTGAGTGGCCGGAGAGATTTCCAGGCCTCAAGCTTACTTCCGTTGGCGCGCTGTCCTCTGATGGCACGGAAGGACTGTCGGGCGGATGGGATCATTTTCGTGAATAGGCTCAGCTCGTTTAAAAAAAGAGAGAACGACGGAGTGAGGGGCTAGGAAGGGAATTTATTTAAGTCATCCTTATTAAGTTCTTTTCAGATTTGCCCACGAACGGTAAACGGTCCGTCGACTTTCTGGTCACTATCCCCTCTGCCATGAAGAGCCTCTCCGTTGCATCCGCACTGATCATCCTTGCCCACACGGTCCTCGCAGAAGGGCTCCAAGGAAACGACACCCTGAACTCCCTGATTAAAATTTCTAGCGTGGAGGATACGCCGCTTGTGTTTGTCGGGTTCGATCCGTGCCCCACGGAGCAGGAGTCAGAATCCGAGGTGCAGGATCTCAGGCAAGATCTTCGGGGGGCGGGAGCAAGGTTACATGAGGCCAGGCGGGCCATGGAGGCAGTTGCAGAGGAGCGAGACGAAGCCCGTGGGGAAGTTAGCGCCTTGACCATGGCGAATCACAGGATGCTGATGGAGATTAGGAAGCTGCAAAAAGAGAAGGAGCAAGCGCTGCAGGAGGGAGAGGTCTGGAAAGCGCGTGCAGAGCAAAGAATGAAACCAGCTTCCAGGCCGGATGAAGAGGTTGTTGAGATCGCTGGCTTCAAGGCGGAGTTTCACGCCTTGAGAGAAGATCTGGTCCGTGTGCGACAGGAGCTCAATGATCCGATTGAACGAGCTAATCTCCGGGAGCAGTTGGTGGCCGCGCGGGCGCATGGGGAACGGTTGGAAAAGGAGATTACGACTCTCCTCGAGAGTAGGGAGGAAGAGAGAAGGGCCGCTGCTCGCCAACAGAGGAAAATGACAGCCAAGGTCTTGGCACTGAGCTCAGGGGCAGGCGGTTCAGACCAGCTCAGAGACGATTTGCGCCTTTCAAAGGCCGGGTACGTGAAGGCGCTCGTAGACGTGGAATTACTGAAGAAAGATCTCGTGCGAGCTGGAGAAAGAGAGGAAAGGGCGCTTGCGGAGCTGGGACAGGTCCAGAAGGGCGTTGAGGCCTTGCACGCGCAAAAGGCTGCAATGGCTGAGTCCCGTATGCTGGTTCAGCACGACTTGGATAAGGCTTGCCGGGAGGTCGAAAACCTGAGGAGGCAGATCGCAAAGGTGCGCTCCGAGGGAGAGGCATCACGGGAATCCGTGGCCCGGCTCACCCTCGAGCTTGCTCATTCGGAGGAAGCCCATCGTGAGGCCGCCGGCCTATCGGATGTATTAGATGTAGAAGGAGAGCTTCTTGCTGCTCCCAGAGCGCTGATCGAGAAAGGACTCGAGGAGGGAATGCCGCAGGATGCGGCGGGCAGCAGCGTGTCGGATTCTGGGTATCCTTGAGGGAAGGCCGGTCAGCTAGACGTAGGGTAAAGCCTCTCCTACGCCTGAAGTTTTCTCCTCGTTGTCGAGGAGCTCTTGGATGGGGTCCCAGCGCCCGTTGATAAGAGCATCACGGGCGGAGTCGGGAATGGCGCAATTGAACGTATGGCCGGCGGAGGAACGAACCTCGAGCTTATCGACGTCGACGGTGATTTCAGTGGCTGGGTCGGCTTCGACGGCCTCGCGGAGGAGGCTGATCTGGTCGGCAGTGAGCGTAACGCAGGGCATGCCGAGGGTGGTTGAGTTGCCGAAGAAGATCTCGGCGAAGGACTCGGCGATGATCGATTTGAAACCATATTTGTTCAGCGACTGTGGGGCGTGCTCGCGGGAGGAGCCGCAGCCAAAGTTGACACCCGCGAGGAGGACGCTGGCACCGTTGAAGCGCTCCTCGTTGAGTGGGTGGTCGGTCCGCTCCCCGGAGGTGGGGTCAAAGCGGACATCGTAGAAAGCAAACTCGCCGAGGCCGTCAAAGGTGACGCACTTCATGAAGCGGGCGGGGATGATACGGTCGGTGTCGATGTCTGCGCCCGGGATGTGGACGGCGGTTCCGGAGATGGAGGTTATTTTTTCGAGAGCCATGCCGAGAAGAAGTCAGAGGGGAGGGCTCAGGCGGCCGCGGTAGCTGGGTCGAAGTCAAAAACCTCACGGGCATCAGCGATGGATCCCGTGACTGCGGCGGCGGCTACCATAACAGGGGACATGAGGACGGTCCGGCCTGTGGGGGAGCCTTGGCGGCCCTTAAAGTTGCGGTTAGAAGATGAGGCGCAGAGCTGGTCGCCAACCAGCTTGTCCGGGTTCATCGCGAGGCACATCGAGCAACCTGCGGCGCGCCATTCAAAGCCGGCTTCCTCAAAGACCTTGTCGA
>MDSV01150305.1_pt1 | contig 24836 bp, 21 predicted proteins | sample 810851 | NCBI WGS metagenome assembly MDSV01 (sample SAMN05326640, study PRJNA326480) | marine metagenome | isolation source: seawater | place: Atlantic Ocean: North East | collected 2012
ATGGATTATAAAAATGAGTTTAAAAAATATGCTACTAAGCATAAAGGAATTAGTAGTTTACATTTAGAAAATTTTTCTTCTGTTTATGCTAATTATATCTCACCTACGATTATTGAGGAAAGACAAATGAATGTTGCTAGCATGGATGTTTTTTCTAGATTAATGATGGATAGAATCATTTTTTTAGGTGTTCCAATAAATGATTATGTTGCAAATATTATTCAGGCACAATTGTTGTTCTTGGAATCTGTTGATGCAAAAAAAGACATTTTAATTTACTTAAACTCACCGGGTGGAGGAGTTTATGCCGGCTTAGGAATATACGATACCATGCAATATATTAATCCAGATGTTTCTACAATATGTACAGGTATGGCAGCTTCAATGGGAGCAGTACTATTATGTGCTGGTGCTAAAGGGAAACGTACTGCTTTAAAACATTCTAGAGTAATGATTCATCAACCTCTAGGTGGTGCTCAAGGTCAAGCTTCAGATATCGAAATTACTGCAAGAGAAATACAGAAATTAAAAAAGGAGTTATATGAAATAATTTCTACTCATTCAGGTAAATCTTATGATGAGGTTTGGAAAGACAGTGATAGGGATTATTGGATGACGTCTCAAGAAGCTAAAGAATATGGTATGATTGATGAAGTTCTTGAAAGAAATAGTAATGTCAGAAAATAAAAATATTTTTTGTTCTTTTTGTGGTAAAAATAAGCATGATACAAATATTTTAATTGCTGGTTCATCTGCTCACATATGTGATGCCTGTATTGAACAGGCTCATGTTATTGTTAACAAAGATAGAAGCTCAGAAAAGTTTAGTTCAAGTGCTATAAATTTATTAAAACCAAAGCAAATTAAGGATCATCTTGATGAATTTGTTATTGGTCAAGATCAAGCAAAAAAAGTTATATCAGTAGCTGTATATAATCATTATAAAAGAGTACTAAATAATGATGATGATATAGAAATTGATAAATCAAATATTATTATGGTAGGAAATACCGGAACAGGAAAAACCTTGATAGCTCGCTCTATTGCAAAACTCCTTGATGTTCCATTTTGTATAGCTGATGCAACGGTTTTAACGGAAGCAGGATACGTTGGAGAAGATGTTGAAAGTATATTAACTAGACTGCTACAAGCTTCAGATTATGATATTGAAAAGGCAAAAAGAGGAATTATTTTTATTGATGAGGTTGATAAAATTGCAAGAAAAAGTGATAATCCTTCTATTACACGTGATGTTAGTGGTGAGGGGGTACAACAAGCGATGTTGAAATTATTAGAAGGAACAGTAGTTAATGTACCACCGCAAGGAGGAAGAAAACATCCAGATCAAAAAATGATTGCTTTAGATACAAAAGATATTTTATTTATAAGTGGAGGGGCATTTAATGGTATTGAAAAAGATATTTCAAAAAGATTAAATACTAGTGTAATTGGGTTTAAATCAAAAAATAATGATTTTATTGAATCAGAAAATATTTTACAATATCTTTTGCCACAAGATTTGAAAAAATTTGGATTAATTCCTGAGCTTATTGGAAGAATGCCAGTTGTAACATATTTGAATAAGTTAGACAAAGATGCTTTATTTAGGATATTAGTTGAGCCAAAAAATGCATTAGTTAATCAATATAAAAAATTATTTCACCTAGATAATGTAAGTTTAGTTTTTGATAAAGATGCGTTGCATCTTATTGTTGAAAAGGCTGTAGATTTTGATCTTGGAGCTAGAGGTTTAAGATCAATTTGTGAAACTGTTATGCTTGATGCTATGTTTGATATACCTTCAGAAAAAAAAGTTAAATCACTTAAAATAGATGTGAACTATGTTCAGAAAAAATTAAGTAAAATGACAATAAAAAAACTTCGTGTAGCCTAGTTTAGTTATTAATAACTACAGAATAATCTATGTCATTGAGTTTAATTGTAGCATCACAGTCACAAGCGTTAAATCCGTAATTTATTTCTTTAGAAATATTATTATTGCTTGAAATTTTTGATTTTCCAGTAATAATTGTACAAGATGAACAATTAAGACTAACATTTAGTTTTTCCGAAATAGTGACTGAAAAGTTATTTCCATTAACACTATTACCAGATGAGGATCCTGTTATATTGTAAATGTCGTCTGATCTTTCAAATTTTGTAGATTTTCCAGAGATCCATTCTTTGGTTCTGTTGCTTTCCCAGTTAATAATACCGTTAGAGGTTGTGATACTTCCGTTAGTTACTTCAATATTAAAATATGTATTTTCATTTTCATTTGTTCCCATACAAGTTATTTTAACATCTCCTTGAACAAGTTCGTTATTAATTTTAAAGTTTTCAAAACTAATATATGTAATAGATGATTCTTCAGCATATATGTCAGAGTAACTAACGATTATTTTTCCTGTCATAATTTTATTTTCAAAAAACGGACATCCTAGTCCAGTTGATTGATCAAAGTCAATGATAATTATCGGGAGTAAATCTACACTGCTAGTGTCATAACTATACCTAATACATGATCTTTTATGTTGATCGTTATCAAGCATTGCATTTTCAACTAATATATTTATATGGTTAAAAATTTGTTCAGCCTTTAAATGGTCATGAGCTTCCTGTAAATTTTCAGTATTGGGTATTTCTAAAATTTTATCATTTTCGCATGAAAAAAGTAAAAAGGTAAATACATTAATTATTAAAAAATATTTTTTCATTGTTTTATTTATTTTATCAAAGTTATAAAATCATAATCATATTTATGATTTTGATCTTTGAGACAAGTAACTCGATTTATTTCTTTCCAGTTCTCACTTAGACGAGGAAAAAATGTATCACCTTCAAAGTTACCATGAACTCTAGTTAAATAAATTTTATCTACTAAATTTAGTTCTAATGCAAGTTTATAAATTTGTCCACCACCAATAATAAATGTTTCTTTTTCTTTATTTTTTTTAGCAATATTTAACCCCTCTTCAATTGAGGTTACAACTAAACATCCATCGGCAATGTATTTTTTGTTTCTCGTAACAACAATATTTTGTCTATTTGGTAAAGGTCTAAACTTATGAGGTATAGACTCAAAATTTTTTCTTCCCATAATTACATGGTGTTCTTTTGTTGTGTCTTTAAAGAATTTCATGTCTTTTGGTAAACGCCAAATTAGGTCATTGTTATTTCCTATTACATTATTTTCAGAAGCCGCAACAATTATTGAAACAATCATATCTTGTTAACTTTATATATTACATTTCTTGTTTTCATATATCTATTGACATAGTCAAAGTGTTCACCTAAATATTCTGGAGGAGATATGCCTTTTTTAATAAATTTTCCTTCCAAAATTAAATTTACTGCAGCAGAACAAGTAAAACCAGTTGTTCTTGCCATAGATATTGTATTTTCTTGATATCTATCTAGTAAATCATATATATAAGAAGTATGCACATTATTCTCAATTCCTTCAATTTTGATTCTCATAACAGTAAAATCTTTATCTCCTTCTTTCATTTTCCATTTTGGAAATAATAATTTAGCAGTTAAATCTATCGGTCTTATTTTTTTACCATCAATATCTACTTGTTTATATGAGAAAAATCCTGATTCTCTTAGTACTTTAATATATTCTATACATCCTGGATATCGTAATGTTTTTTCAATCATATTAGGAATATTTGGCATAGTTTTGATTAAAGTCCTTAAGCCATCCGAATTCCAGCTTTCTAATGTTCCAATTTCTTCAAAATTTACTAGTTCAGTATCCGAAAGAGCTTCTCTTATAATAACATTTGAATTTTCTACATATCTAGCAGGACGTATATATTCTTCAATAACATCGATTGGTGAAAAAACTGCTTGATATTCATATGGCCATTCTCTTCTTTCAGGTAAACCACCTACGAGGCACTCATATTTTGTAACTTTCATCTTGTTATTATGGTGTCCTAAGATAATGTTACCCATACCTGGTGCAACTCCACAGTCCATTACTGCAGTCACATTATTTTTTTTTGCTAATTTATCTAATTTAAATGGGTCCTCAGGAAAAAAAGAAATATCAACTATGTTTTTTCCTACTTCAATTACACTTTTCATCATTTCAAAACCTAAAAATCCTGGTACTGCACCAACAACAATATCGAAATCTTTAATTGTATTTTGTAGCAGTTTTTTGTTTGTTATATCTAAACAGATTGTTTTGATATTAGGCAATAGGTTTAGATTTTTTTGAGAAATATCTACAGCAGTAACATCATGATTGCTTGCTAAATCTTTTGCAATCACACCACCTACTAAACCTGAACCTAAAATAATTATTTTTGACATAGATTAAACAGCTACTTTAGCTCTTATATGAGGATGACACTCATAATTAATTAGTTCAAAATCATTAAATTTAAATTTAAAAATATCTTGCACGTTCTGATTAATAATCATTTGCGGTAAATCTTTTGGCTCTCTACTTAATTGTATTTTGGTTTGATCAAAATGATTTGAATAGATGTGTGCATCACCAAGAGTATGCACAAAATCTCCTAGCTTTAAGTTACATACTTGAGCTATCATCATAGTAAGTAGCGCATATGATGCGATATTGAATGGAACTCCTAAAAATATATCAGCACTTCTTTGGTATAATTGACATGAGAGTTTTCCTTGAGCAACATAAAATTGAAAGAAAGCATGGCAAGGTGGAAGAGCCATTTTATCGATTTCACCTACGTTCCATGCGCTCACAATAATTCTTCTACTGTTTGGGTTAGCTTTTAATGTGTCTATAACATTTTTAATTTGATCTATGTGTTCACCATCAGGTGTAGGCCAACTTCTCCACTGATAGCCATATACATTTCCTAAATTTCCATTCTCATCTGCCCATTCATCCCAAATTCTAACTCCATTTTCTTTTAAATATTTAATATTTGTATCTCCTTTTAAAAACCATAATAGTTCATGAATAATTGATTTCATGTGCAATTTTTTAGTAGTGACACATGGAAATCCTTTTGATAAATCAAATCGCATCTGGTGACCAAAAATACTTTTAGTACCTGTTCCGGTACGATCTTCTTTCAAAACTCCTTCATTCATTACTTTTTCAATCAAGTTTAAATACTGTTTCATCTTTATTAAATTAACATTCCTACTATTGTAGCAGTAAATAGACAGGCTAAGGTTCCTGCTATTAGAGCTAATATTCCTAACTTCGACAAATCTACTCTTCTTTCTGGAGCCAAAACTCCAATACCACCAATTTGAATACCTATTGATGCAAAATTAGCAAATCCACATAATATGTATGTTGCTATGATCATTGATCTTTCTTCATAAAAAGCCATACTATCTTTTAGGTTTGCTAAAGAAATATAAGCTACAAATTCGTTTAATACGGTTTTCTCTCCGAGAAGTTGACCAATTAATATCATATCTTCTTTGCAGATTCCTATAATCCATGCAACTGGAGCTAATAAATATCCAAGTATAAACTCTAATGAAAAACCTTGATATTGCCCTTTTGATATATTTACTACCCAATCATTTAATCCAGTTAAATCACCAAAAAAATCTTTTAAAACATAATTTACCATTGTTATAAATGCAATAAAAACTAGTAACATGGCTCCAACATTGATTGCTAACTTTAAGCCCTGAGTTGTTCCTAGACTTATTGCATCTAGTGCATTTTCACCTAATTTCTCTTTAACAATATTCATTTCTTCATTTATTTCTTCTGTTTCAGGAAGCAAAATTTTAGTAACCACAACAGCTGCTGGTGCTGACATGACTGATGCAGCTAATAAATGTTTAGCAAAGAAAAGTTGTTCATTTATATCTGTACCGCCTAAAAAACCAATATAAGCGGCTAATACTCCTCCAGCAATTGTTGCCATACCACCACCCATTAAACAAAGAAGTTCAGACATAGTCATCTTACTAATGTAAGGCTTTACCAGTAGGGGAGATTCAGTTTGACCAAGAAAAATATTACCAGCTGCTGCCAGGCTTTCAGAACCAGAAAGTTTGAGAGTTTTTTTCATAAGAAATGCAAAGCCAAAAACTATTTTTTGAAGAACACCGTAATAAAATAAAATTGAGGTTAGTGCAGAAAAGAAAACAATTGTCGGTAGTACTTGAAATGCAAAAATATATCCAAAGGAGTCTGTATTTGTGATTAAATCTCCAAATAAGAAAATAGATCCTTCTCTTGTAAAATTTAAAATTGTAATGAAAATTTTACTGAACCATTCAAAAATGTCTTGAATAATCGGAACTTTTAAAATCAGTACTGCAAAAATAATCTGAATTAAAAGACCTTTAGTTACTAAATTCCAATTGATTTTATTTTTGTTTTTACTAAAAACAAATGCAATAAAAATTAAAAAAATTAAGCCAATAAAGCCTCTTATTAAATTATAAACTGAGAATTGAGAATTATATAATTTATCTTTAGAAAATATATAGTTAATGCTATTTTCATTTAAAATTAGTTCTTTATTGTTAAGTCTGATATTATAATATCTGACAGTATCATTTGGTGTATTGTAATGAAGTTTTAAGTTTTCATTTTCAAGTAACCAAGTTCCTTTTGCGAATAAATTTAGTGCAGAAATTTGATATTCAAAAGAGCCATCTTTGTTAATCAGAAAAAAATCTAAGCTTGAAATAGGTTTTAAGTTTATAGAATCAAGTGTGTTTTCTTTTGTAATGCTTTTAAAAAACCATTTGCCTGCAATTTCATTTCCATAACTGCTAAATGAAAACAATAAAAATAGAAATAATATAATTTTTTTCATTTATTTTCTCTGCTATTTATCTCATCTCTTATTTTAGAAGCTGTTTCATAATCTTCTTTTTCAATAGCTTGTTCCAATAATTTTTTCAGTTTAGAAACACTGAAAGATTTAATACTAGATTCTTCAGGATTCTTAGTCTTTTCTTTTTTTAAAGATATGTTTATAATTTGAGTTTTTCCAGCATTTATAATTATACCAGCTCTATCTAGTATATCTTCATATGTAAATATAGGACATTTATATCTTATTGCGATCGCAATTGCGTCAGATGTCCTTGCATCAATCGTATCTTTTTCCCCTGTATTTATGTTTTCACAATGAAAAGAAGCATGAAAAATTCCTTCAATTAATGTATGAATAATTACTTTTTCAATTTTTATTTTAAATTTATCTCCAAAAGTTTTAAATAAATCATGAGTAAGAGGCCTAGTAACTTTTTCTTTTTCTTCTAAACCAATAGCTATTGCTCTTGCTTCGCACCAACCAATAACAATTGGAAGTTGTCTATTACCGTTAATTTCATTTAATAATAACACATAGGCATTATTTTGCGAATCACTTTGTCGGATAGCAGAGATATCTAATTCAATCTGTTTCAATACTAATTAATTTGTTTTTTTAGTTCATTTAAAAGTTCAGGAACTACTTTAAATGCATCACCAACAATTCCATAATCAGCTGCTTTAAAAAATGGGGCTTCAGGATCGGTATTTATGGCTACGATTGTTTTTGAAGAATTCACTCCAGCTAAATGTTGTATTGCACCAGAGATTCCAATGGCAATGTATAAATTTGGTGCTACTGTAATTCCAGTTTGACCTACATGTTCACTGTGTGGTCTCCAACCTATATCAGAAACAGGTTTTGAGCAAGCTGTTGCAGCACCTAATAAATCAGCTAATTCTTCTATCATAGTCCAGTTTTCAGGACCCTTTAATCCCCTTCCAGCTGATACTATTATATCTGCTTCAGATAATGATATTTTTCCGCTTGATTTTTCTTGATCTTTAACAGTAATTTTACTTTCCGAGTTATCTATAATAGATTCAATTTCAATATTTGTTGGGTTTTCCTTAACAATGTAAGAATTTGGAGAAATACATAATATTGATTTCTCATTATTTAATATTATTGTTTGAATAGCTTTTGATGAAAAAGCATTTCGTTTAACTTTTATTGGATTTGTTTCCTCAGCTAATCCAATTACATTTGAAACAAGTCCAGAGTTAAGTTTGATTGATAATCTTGGAGCTAATACTTTGGCGGTATATGTATGTGAAAAAATTATATGCGAAAAATTTTCAGGCAGATTGGCAATGGCTTCCGAAATTTCTTTTCCTTGCGCTTTTTTCAAATTTTTGATTAAATATATTTTTGAAGCACCATATTTCCCAGCTTTTTTCAGCTCATCCTCATCTATATTTCCACTTGTACAGGCAATTAAATTTGTATTAAGCTTTTTTGATAAATCATAGGCATATGTTATCGCTTCAAATGTACTTTTTCTAAATTTAGAATCCCAATTTTCTGTGTATACTAGTACTGACATTTATTTTAATTTAAATTACTTTTGCTTCGTTTTGTAATAAAGTTATTAATTCTTTGATATTTCCTTCTTCGACTATCTTACACTCTTTTTTTTCTGGTGGACTTTCCAAGCTTATTGATTGCACTCTATTTGCTATATTTTCAGGTTCAATAATTTCTAATGGTTTACTTCTTGATAGCATTATCCCACGCATATTTGGTATTAATAGTTCTGATTCTTCAACTAAACCTTTTTGACCGCCAATAATAAGAGGAAGTTGAGAACTGACATATTCTTTTCCTCCATCAACTTCTCTAATTAAATCAGCAGTATTATTATTTAAATTAAGACCTATACATGCATTGATAAATGGAATATCAAGTATTTGTGCAATCATGCATGGGACAGCACTACCATTATAATCAATTGATTCTCTTCCAGCAATTATAATATCATATTCCATTTCTTTAACATATTCAGATATTAGACTTGCAGTTTCAAAACTATCTTTTGGATTAATATTTATTCTAACTGCTTTATCTGCCCCAATTGCAAGAGCTTTTCTTATAACAGGCTCTGAAGCTGTATCTCCAACAGTTACTACAGTGATTTTGCCACCTAAGGTTTCTTTAATTTTAACAGCTTTGGTTAAGCCAAATTCATCATATGGGTTGATTATGAACTGAATTCCGTTAGTATCAAACTCTGAATTTTCATTAAATTTAATTTTTGAAGTCGTGTCAGGAACACTACTAATGCAAACAATAATATTCATTATATTTTTTTTAAGATATTTTAAGTAAACAAAATTAAAAAAAACAAGTCAAATTCGTCTATTTTTTAAATAATAATACAATCATTAAAATTGATAAATATTATGATAATAGTATAAAAATATTACATTTGCACCGTTTAATCAAATATTAATTAAAACTAAATTTATAAATGGATTTCATAATAAATTACTTACCTTTTTTTGGAATATTTGCACTATTGTTTGTTTTTTGGAAAAACTCTTGGGTTGCAAAGCAAGAAGAAGGAGATGAAAAAATGTCAAGAATTGCAAAAAATATTGCTGATGGTGCAATGTCTTTTTTAAATGCAGAATATAAATTGTTGTCCGTATTTGTGTTAGCAGTTTCAGTTTTACTTTATTTTAAAGGAACTGCTGAAGCAAGCTCCAATGGATTAGTTGCTGTTTCTTTTATAGTTGGAGCTATATGCTCAGCGTTAGCAGGTTTCATAGGAATGAAGGTAGCAACCAAAGCAAACGTTAGAACTACAAATGCCGCTAGAAATTCTCTAGGGAAAGCACTTGAAGTAGCATTCTCAGGTGGTGCTGTCATGGGTCTTGGTGTAGTTGGTTTAGGGGTTTTAGGATTAAGTTCATTATTTATGATTTACCAAGGAATATGGGAAAACAATTTGGAAATGGTTTTAAATGTTCTTTCTGGATTTTCATTAGGAGCATCATCTATTGCTTTATTTGCTAGAGTTGGAGGTGGAATATACACTAAAGCTGCTGATGTTGGAGCAGATTTGGTTGGGAAAGTAGAAGCAGGAATTCCTGAAGATCACCCTTTAAACCCTGCAACTATTGCTGATAATGTTGGTGATAATGTTGGTGATGTAGCAGGTATGGGAGCAGATTTATTTGAATCTTACGTTGGTTCCATAATTGGAACTATGGTTCTAGGAGCAGTGTATGCAACTCTTCCAGAGTTTCAATCAGCTTTCAATGGATTAGGAGCTGTTTATTTACCATTAGCACTAGCAGCTGTAGGTATAATAATGTCAATTATTGGAACGTTTTTTGTTAGAGTAAATGATGGAGGATCTCCTCACAAAGCTTTGAATATTGGAGAATTTGGATCCGCAGGACTCATGTTAGTAGCATCTTATTTTATTATTAACGCAATGCTACCAAATTCATGGGTTGAATCTGGTCAAACTTATACTGCAATGGGTGTTTTTTGGGCAACTATTGCCGGATTAGTTGCTGGATTACTTGTTGGAAAAGTAACAGAGTACTACACTGGTACAGGAACTAAACCTGTAACTTCAATTGTTGAACAATCTGAAACTGGATCAGCAACCAATATTATTGCTGGTTTAGGTGTTGGGATGATGTCAACTGCTATACCAATTATACTAATTGCAGCTGCTATTTTGGTTTCTCACGAATTTGCTGGATTATATGGTATTGCGATTGCTGCTGTTGGAATGTTAGCAAATACTGGTATACAGCTAGCTGTTGATGCTTATGGACCAATTTCCGATAATGCTGGCGGTATTGCTGAAATGGCTGAGTTACCTGCAGAAGTAAGAGAAAGAACAGATAAGTTAGATGCAGTAGGTAATACAACAGCTGCAATTGGAAAAGGTTTTGCTATAGCATCAGCTGCTTTAACTGCATTAGCATTATTTGCCGCTTTTATGAAGACCGCTGGTATTACATCTATTGATGTGTCTCAACCAGATATAATGGCGGGGTTATTAATTGGAGGAATGTTACCTTTTGTATTTTCTGCACTCTCAATGAATGCTGTTGGAAGAGCTGCTATGGCTATGATTGAAGAAGTAAGAAGACAGTTTAGAGACATACCTGAACTTAAATCAGCATTGGAAGTAATGAGAAAATACAATTCTGACATGACTAAGGCCTCAGCAGCTGATAGAAAAATATTTGATGCAGCCGATGGTGTTGCTGAATATGATAAATGTGTTGAAATTTCAACTAATGCATCAATTAAAGAAATGGTATTTCCAGGCCTTTTAGCTATTGTTGTTCCAGTAATTGTTGGTTTTGGCGGAAAATGGTTTGGTATTGGAGGTGCTGAAATGCTAGGGGGATTACTAGCTGGAGTGACCACATCAGGTGTCTTGATGGCAATTTTTCAATCAAATTCAGGTGGAGCTTGGGATAATGCAAAAAAAATGATCGAAGAGCAAGGAAAGAAAGGAACAGAGGCACACAAAGCAGCTGTTGTTGGAGATACTGTTGGAGATCCATTCAAAGATACATCAGGACCATCATTAAATATTTTGTTAAAACTTATGTCAGTGGTTGCTTTAGTCATAGCGCCATCAATTTCTGTTACTACTTCAGATGATATTACACCAAAAATAGAAGAACTTAATAAAATAGAAGTTGCACCAGATCTTTATTTATCATCTGTAGCTCAAAGTTTTGAAATTAATTTTGTTGATGAATCTCCTGTTGTAAATGATATTTTTCTAGATGGTGATTTAAATTGTATCGCAGATGATCAGTCTATTTGCGATAATTTAATAGAAAAATTAGGTTCTGGAAGTGAAATTTTTTTTTCTTCAAAAGATGATTTTCCAGTTCTTATAAAATCTAACGATTATAGATTTAAAATTAATGGCCAAATTAATTATGACTATAATGGTAAAGAAATCAGTAAAAAATCAGTATTATACTATTCAGTACAAGGGGAAAATTCTTTTAAAGGATTACTAGTTGTATCATTAGATGGTAATCTTAATATTGAGATTAAAGGAAGAGTATAAAAGATATTCATTTCAATTGTAAAAAAACCGCTTTTTAAAGCGGTTTTTTTATTTAAAATTGTCTTAAAATCAAACAAATAAACCATTTACTTCGGCGTCAACTTTTTCGATTATAGATCCTAAGTCTTCCTCTTTTTCAGCAAAATTGATATTATCAACATCAATAATAAGTATTTTACCTTTTTTATAGTTGCCGATCCATGCTTCATATCTTTCATTTAACCTATTTAGATAATCAATTCTGATACTGTTTTCATAGTCTCTACCTCTCTTTTGGATCTGGTCTACTAATGTTGGAACAGATGCTCTTAAGTACACTAACAAATCTGGACTTTTAATAAAACTATCCATCAAATTAAAAATTTCTTTATAATTATCAAAGTCTCTTGAACTCATCAGACCCATTGCGTGAAGATTAGGAGCAAAAATAAATGCATCTTCATATATTGTTCTATCTTGTATATATTTTTTTCCACTCTCTCTAATATTTATAATTTGTCTAAACCTACTATTTAAAAAATATACTTGTAAATTAAAAGACCATCTTTGCATGTCTTTGTAAAAATCGTTAAGATATGGATTGTTCTCTACATCTTCATAATGAGCTTCCCAACTAAAATGTTTTGAAAGTTTTGATGTCAATGTGGTTTTTCCGGAGCCAATATTACCTGCTATAGCTATATGCATTTTTTTTTTACTAAAATAAAAAAAAGTTGTTTTGCATGAAAGAAAATTAAAATGTATGAGTAATTTGTTGAAAACTTACATACTTAGTATCTCATCTATAAGTTTTCTATCATTTGAAAGTCTTGGAATTTTGTATTGCCCACCTAGTCTATTATTTTTTTGTAACCAATTATAAAATTCATTTTTTTCAATCAAAGATAATTTGGGAGTTTGAATAACTATATTGTTAAAGCGTTTTGCTTCGTAGTCGGAATTATTTTGTTTTAAAAATTTATCTAAATCATTCATGAAGGTATTTAAATTTTTTGGTTTTTTCTCAAATTCAATCAACCATTCATGTCCGCCAGAATCTTTATCAATATATACAGGGCCAACTGTATAATCTTTAACTTTACAGTTGTGTTTTTCACTAGCAATGCAAATTGCATTTTCAGTATTATCAATCATTAATTCTTCACCAAATGTATTGATAAAACTCTTAGTTCGACCAACAATTTTTATTCTAAAAGGGTAAATTGATGTGAATTCAATTACGTCACCAATAATATACCTCCATAATCCTGCCGTAGTACTTATAACCATAGCATATTTTTGATTAAGTTTTACATGCTTTAAAGTGATAGCATCCAGATTATTTTTTTTATACTCACGCATTGGAATAAATTCGTAAAAAATACCATTATTAAGCATTAAAGATAATCCAAGTGATTTTTTTTGATCTTGTAATGCAAAAAAGCCCTCCGATGCATTATAGCCTTCAAGATAATTTATGTCTTTTCCAATAATAGTATTAAAACTTTTTTTGTAAGGAGAAAAGTTAATTCCACCATGAAAGTACACCTCTAAATTTGGCCATATTTCAATTATAGTTTTTGCGCCACTTTTTTCTAAAATCTTATTCAGCAGTATTAACATCCATGATGGAACCCCAGTTATGTTTGTTATATTTTGGTCAATAGATTCTTCAACAATTTTATTTAGTTTAATTTCCCAGTTTTCCATTAAAGCTGTTTCAAGTGATGGGATTCTATGATAGTTTACCCAAGCTGGAAATTCGTTTAATAAGATTGCTGAGACATCTCCTATTAAATATTTTTTTTTATTTAATAAAGATCCTCCAAGCATTAAACCTTTGCCTTTATAGATAGATTTGTCAGAAAAATTATTTTCATAAATTGATAACATGTCTTTGCCTGCTTTTATATATCCATCATATAAAAATTCTTTAGAAATAGGTATATATTTACTTTTAGAGTCTGTAGTTCCTGAAGATCTTGCAAACCAATTTATACGACCTGGCCAAACAATATCTTTTTCATTTTCAAGACATTTTTCTATATATATAAAAAACTCTTCATATGTTCGGACTGGAACATTATACTTAAATGATGTATAATTATTGATTTTATTAAACTTGTGATCTAAACCAAATTTTGTAGATTTTGCCTTTTTTATCAAATAATTTAATATTTCTATCTGTGAGTCGAGAGGGTTATCTGAGCTCCAGTTTATTTTATTTATTCTGTTTTTAATTAAAAAAGAAATTATTTCACTTTTCATTTAATTAATCAAATTTAATATTTTTATATCTGTAAAAAATACAAATATATGCAGAAAGCTATTTTAAATAAAATGCATTCAGTATTTAATGATCCTATTGAGTATTTTATGGATATAAATGGTATTGAATATAAATTGAATGACTATATTGGAAAGAATATTAGATTAGAATGGCAAAAAAAAATAATTTGTCATTGTGGAGAGGAAAAGAAAAAAGTTTATCGTTCGGGATTTTGTTATAACTGTTATTGGACATTACCACAAGCTTCACAAAGCATTTTTAAGCCTGAACTTTGTACAGCTCATTTAGGAATTGAAGAAAGAGATTTGGAATTTGAAAAAAAATTACAACTTGCAGATCACTATGTTTATCTAGCTAATTCAAGTGGACTTAAGGTTGGAGTTACTCGTGCAACTCAAGTTCCAACAAGATGGATAGATCAAGGTGCTAGTCAGGCTATTATTTTGGCTCTTGTTCCAAATAGAAGATTTTCAGGTGACATAGAAGTGGCATTAAAAGAATATGTAAAAGACAAAACTAATTGGAGAAAAATGTTATCTTCTGTTCCGGCTCAATTAAATCTAAAAGAAATAAAAGAAGATTTGATAACAAAAGTACCAAACGAGTATCAGAAATATATTTATACTGATGATTCAATAACTAATATTTCCTTTCCAGTTATAAAATATCCACTCAAAATAAAAAGTTTAAAGTTGGAAAAAACTAGTTTGATTGAAGGAACTATTAATGGGATAAAAGGACAATATATCTTTCTTGACAATGATAGAGTGTTTAATGTTAGATCACACGAAGGATTTATTGTAAATATAGATTTTAATTAAAATTATTTCAATTTTATATTATACGGAATTCTTGCTTGAATTCTATCATCTTCAATCAATAGTTCAATAGGAGGAATAAGAGAGCTATTTATATCTAACTTTTCTAAAACATATTTTTTGATTTGTGATTTTTGATCTATATCATTAAATAATTTTTCAATTGGATCTTGTTTTTTTGGTAAAGAAATAATTCTATAATCTTTAATTTCTGCAATTGATGCTGTTATATTTATTGCTGTTTCTAATCCTCCATAAATATCAACCAAACCAATTTTTTTTGCATCATATCCACTCCAAACTCTTCCTTGGCCAATTTTATCAACTTCAGATTTATCTATACTTCTTCCTTCAGATACTCTTGTAATAAATGTATCATAAATATCTTCAATTTGCGTTTGAATTTTGTTTCTTTCAAATTCAGATAATCTTCTGTTAACTCCAATATCAGAATACTTATTTGTATTAACAGTATCGATATTAATGCCAAGTTTATTTTTATAGAAATTCTTTAGATTAGGTATTATTCCAAATACACCAATTGAACCAGTCAGTGTAGTTGGATTAGCAACAATACTATCAGCAGCACAAGCAATATAATAACCTCCACTAGCAGCGTAATCACCTAAAGAAACAACAAATGGTTTTTCTTTTTTAGCTAATATAACTTCTCTTAATATGACGTCCGAAGCGAGAGCACTACCTCCTCCAGAATTAATTCTAAATACTATTCCTTTTACATTTTTATCTTTTGTAGCTTTTCTTATAGCTTTAACAGTTGTAGCTGATCCAATACTGTTTTCATCCCCCTTACCAGAGTTGATTGCACCAGTAGCATAAATGATAGCTATCTTGTTTTTACTTATTTTTTTCTTATTTTCTGAAGCAATTTTTGAGTACTTATTTAAACTAATTGTATTAAGTTTTTCATTACCACAAATTTCAAGTAGAATTTTTTCAACCTGATCCTGATAAAAAAGTTCATCAACATATTTTAATTTGTGACAATCTTTAGCTGAGTTTAAACTTAAATTATCTGCATGATTTTGCACAGTTTGCAATGAAATTTTTCTTTGGTTAGCAATACTATCCATCAAATTATTTGAAAAACTATTTAGTAATAATTTAATTTGTTCTCTGTTTTCAATACTCATTTTATTAAGCATGAAAGGTTCAACAGCGCTTTTGAACTTTCCATGTCTTATGATTTGCACATCAATATTAAGTTTATCAAATAAATCTTTATAAAACATGATGCTTGCTGAAAATCCTTTTAGCTCAATTCCTCCTTGTGGATTTAGAAATATTTTATTAGCAACTGATGCTAAATAATATGCACTTTGGCTATATACTTCTGCATAAGAAATAATTTTTTTACCTGTTTGTTTGAACTCAAGTAGTTTATTTCTAATTTCTTCTATCTGTGATATGCCACCAGAAGTAATAGGTGAATTTAAGTATATTGCTTTAATATTTTTGTCATCTTTAGCTTTTTCAATATTGTCTAATATTTTTTTTAACTCCATTGCTTTCTGATCACTACTTGATGGATTAAGATTTTCAAATGGATTTTCTGACTTTCTTTCGACAATTTTTGTTTCAGAAAAGTTGATAACTAAAATACTGTTTGCTTTAATTGTAGATGTTGTCTTATCATTAAAAGTGCTATTACTAAAAAAAACAATAATTGAAATAAAAATTATTATTGTAAGTATTAAAGCTATTGTTGTTGAAATTATATTTTTTAAAAATGAAATCATATGTTTACAAAAATACACAAAACATTAGTTTATTTTTTTTTTCTTATTTATTTTTGATTTAAATGAAAACAAAAAAACAACAAGTTTTCTTGCAGCTTGGTAGTAATATGGGTGATAGAGTCTATTATCTAAATCAAGCTAAAAGATATATTGCTAAGGAAATTGGAGGCGTTGTAAGTGAATCAAGAGTTTATGAATCTGCCCCTTGGGGAGTTAATAATCAAAGCCATTATTTAAATGAAGTAATAGAAGTTAATACAGTGGATGATCCTTATGATTTATTAACAAAAATATTACATATTGAAAAAAAAATTGGAAGAGTTAGAGAGAGAAAATGGTCTTCAAGGGTCATTGATATTGATATAATATTTTATGCTAGTGTTATCATTAATGAGAAAAATTTAATTATACCACATGAGTACATGCATGAAAGAAATTTTGTTTTACATCCTTTGAATGATATTGCAGCAGACTTCGTACATCCAATACTAAAGAACACAGTAAATAAATTAATGATAGAATGTAATGATAAAAATGAAATCAAACTCTATAAAGTATAACCACATTGCTATTGAAGGTAATATAGGATCGGGTAAAACAACGTTAGCAAAAAAATTATCCAAAGATTTAGATAGTCGTTTGTTATTAGAAGAGTTTGCAGAAAATCCATTTTTGCCAAAATTTTATAAGTCACCTGAAGAAAATGCATTTCCTTTAGAACTTTTTTTTATGGCCGAGCGTTATCATCAGCTTAAAAATTCAACTGATAAAGATTTGTTTATGCCTTTGAAAATATCAGATTATTTCTTTGTAAAATCAAGATTATTTGCAAAAAATAATCTAACATCTGACGAGTTTAATTTATTTGATCGTCTATTTGATATCATGTTTAATTCTTTAAATTATCCTGATTTAGTTATTTATCTATATGCAAGTGTGGACAGATTAAAAGCAAATATTAAACAAAGAGGTAGAATTTTTGAACAAGATATTAAAGAAAATTATTTAAATAATATTCAAGATACTTATTTAGATTATTTCAAAAAACAAAATAATTTCCCTGTATTAATAATTGACGTAACAACTATTGATTTTAAAGATAACGTAAAAAATTACCAGCTTATAAAAAACAGTATTTTTAAAAAGTATGAGGTAGGAGTAAATAAACTTAATCTATTTTAACCAGTGAGATAAATCTTTAGAAATCAATTGTTCTAATTTTAAAATATCATTCTTATAGTATTTTTTGGTAAGCTCATTAATTAACTTCGTATTTAATTTTTTTGGTTTTTTGTAAATGATTTTAGACACGAAATTTATAAAAGATTTAGGTAAAATATCAGAGTAAACTATGTTAGGTAGAAGACTGTAATAACGCAACTTCATAATAAACCACCCAAGTAAACCTTTAGGAATTCCAGAAACGTTAGTTTTCTTTTCTTTAGAAAAATTAAAGTTATCATTTACATTTAGAAATTCGCAAATTTCTTTTAGACAGTTATTTTTATTTTTTGTTAGTTCACTAAATAAAACAACCTTTATATTTTTTCTTGGAAAAATTTTATAGTATTTTTTCAATTGAGTGTAATAATATCCTTGATTTATATAATGATAAAGTGGACTCCAGTTATTTTCAATTCTATTTGCTTCCTCATTTATTGCAATAGTAAATTCATTTATATCTTCTTTTCCAGATCTTCTTGCATGTAAAAAGTTAGAGTATGCTCTGTTCACAGGCTGTCTGATAATCACGATTATTTTCGTACTATCTCCCAAATGTTCATGTATTAGTTTTGCGCAATTACTATTATATAGATAACCAGGTGAGGCTTCTCCAATTGCAATCTCCTTATTAACGTTTTGAAATAAATTGTAATATTTTTTAAAAGATGTAATTTTTTTTTTAGCTCTTCCCTTAAGTATAATTTTTTTATCATTTATTTCTATGCTATTAAAAAACATAGGCTCTTTTATTGAAGGAAGATAAATTTCGGGATGCTCTTTCAAATAAGCATATAATGAGGTTGTTGCGGCTTTCATCGCCCCAATTATCAAGAAGTTCGGTTTTTTATTTGTTTTCATAAATTACCGAATATTAGTTTTAGAAGTTTAGGGTCAACTAATTAATTGTGTTATTGAATGTTTCACTATTTCTAAAATTTAAAAACTCTAAATCAATTTTAGCATCCTTTTTGTATTCAGGATTTAATTCAATAGCTGCTCTAAGATTTTTAATTGTAAGGTTTTCATTTCCAGCTCTAGCATAGCTAATTGCATTTAAATAATAACAATCTGCAGTTTTTTCATCACATTTAACATCATTATTTCCGTTTAATATTTTGGCTAAAACAGCATTGTGGTTATTTTTATTTTTAAAATATCGAGCAGCTTTGTCGTAATTTCCAAATCTAATATCTAATAAAGCATAATTAAGTTCAGAAGCATTAGCTTGATCAAATAGTTCTTTAGCTTTGTTTAAATTTCCTTCTCTGGCATGAATAATACCATTATTAATTAAAATATCATTTTTAATTCCTCCAGAAATTTTTGTTGCCTTGTTTAAATATTTTTCAGCTTCCTTTAGTTCATTTTTTTGAATGTATAAAGCAGACAAATTATTAAAAATTCTCCAATCATCATGAAGTTCTATTGCCGATTTAAGAATTTTAATTTTTTCTTCTTCAGAATTTGTTAAAGATGTGCTGTATAAAATTTCTTCAAGGTCAAGCTCAGTTGGGTTTTCTAATGATAGTTTATTAATTTCTTCATCTGTTTTTTTAGGCTCGTATGCACGAATAATGATATTAGCTTTTCTTAGTTGAGGTAAAATATCGTCTTTAACTGCATCATATATTTCGGTCATATCTCTTAGCTGCTCTTCTCTCTTTTCGACATCATCGATTGTATTTAATATATTACTTATTTTTCTTTTATCTTTCATTTCTGATTTTTGAATAATTGATTCAAATCCAACCCAGTCTTCACCGACAGAAGTTTCAGTATATAGTTCAGAGTTGTTTGCTCCTTCTACATTCAATTTTTTAAGTAAATGTTTTGTGTATTTTACAGTGCTTTTCATTCTTTTGTCAGACACCTTATCATTTCTTTCAACTGAACCTTCTGGAGATGCGTATGACATAATTTCGATTGAGTGTGTTTTGTAACCATTTTTAGCAAACTCTTTTAATCTTAATATATCATCGTCACTTTTCTCAGTTGTTCTAATATTAGATTGGTTAACTAAAAAGTATATTGTTGCATGCTCCTTTAGTATTGTCTCCTGTTCATAATTATGATTATTATCAGCTACTTCCTCTTCATTAATAATTCTTGTAGGTGTAGCTAATGTTCCATTAGCTATGTTGATTGGTCCAAAAACTTGTTCTTTAATTTCTCCTGTTGGATCAGTCATTTTACCAACTGCACGTAGCTCAAGACGTGCATTTTGCATATCTTTTTTGTAAGGGACGATGCTTTGGTATGAAAAAGATCCACCGGAGTTAAAAAAAATTGTTTTATCACCTCCAGTTGCTTCTTCTCCTTGCAATATTATTTTTTCAAAAGCTGTTTCTGATTGATTTTCATTATAAATTAGAACAGGTGTTAATTCAACAGTTGCCTTCTTTGCAAAATATTTTTCTGGAAAATTTCCATCAATTTTTACTTCAATTTCTCCACCATGAGTTTGTAATAAAGGTGGGGTAACTGTATACTTAACTGTATCATATTTATTTGCCATATTAGTTAGACCACAACTGCTAATTAGCAGAATTATAGATAATAGTAAAAATGGTTTAAAAATTCTCATATTTAGGTAATTTTATAAGATGTTATATACGCATGCAAATGTAATAAAATAATTACACTATATTATTAACGAATATATCTTTTAAAAAATTGTTAGTAATTAAATTTTTTTTTAATTTGTAGATTTAATAATCACTTATGAGACTGATATATGTTTTAATACTTTTATTTTTCAATTCAATTCTGTTTGCTCAACAAACTGATTTTATAGCGTCTAATGTTAATCAATCAGATATAGATTCATCCATCAATTATAAATGGCAATTAGGTGTGAGTACTATGTTTAATGAACATCGAAGTGATATTTTTCATAATAAATTCATAGACTTAAGTAACCTGGAAAATGGTATAAATTTTTCTTTATCTCGAACAATATTTAATAATCATTTAGTGTCGTTAAATTTCAATAAAATTAAATTGAAGTATTCGTACATAGATAGCCTAAATAATATGTCTGATATATATGATCCTTACAGGCTTTATCAAAACAAAGGATATAGTTTTTTATCTGATATATTATGCTTAAATTTTAAAACTAGCATTGATTTGGAAAATTTATTTAATGTAGATTTTGAATCCTTCATTAATAAAGTTAATAAATCAAAAAAAATCAATGAAATGATAAATTTATATTTTGATTTTGGCTTAGGTTTAACATATTTTTCAACTATTTCTACTAACATTCCTAGTGGTAATTACATCTACTCTTATGGATATAAAGATGAGGAGGGTAGTCCTGAAGAAATAAAATCTTTAGCTGAAAGACCTAAATCAAATTTGTTTTTGTTTGGATATACTCTTAAATATAAAGCAAAAGCAAATATTTTTTACTTTTTTTCATGGGAAGAAGTTTTTGTAGACACTGATATGTTGGATGGTATTTCCAATTCTACAAAACAAGATAGATACAGATCACTTCATTTAGGTATAAATTATTTGTTCTGATTTTTTAACATTTCATAATACTTCCACATAACTATACCTGCTGCTACAGAAACATTTAAAGAATGCTTTGTTCCAAGTTGTGGTATTTCAACAGATCTCTTACATAAGTTAATAACTTCTTGTGATACCCCATTGACTTCATTTCCAAAAACAAGAGCAAAAGGCATGTCAGGTAATTTTACATTATCTAATGAGTTAGACTTGCTAGTTTGTTCTACAGAAACAATAGTATAGTTTTTTTTAATTAATGTATTTACAGCGTCAACAGTACTTGAATAATATCCCCAATCTACTGAAGAATCGGCACCAAGACCTGATTTTCTTATATCTTTATGAGGAGGGCAAGCTGTAATACCACAAAGCAAAATCTTATCAACTAAAAAAGTATCAGAAGTTCTAAAAATTGAACCAACATTTAAAGCGCTTCTAATATTATCCAATACAATCACTAAAGGGGTTTTTTTGCATTTTTTGAACTCATCGATTGTTATTGTTTTTATTTCGTTGCTTTTTAATTTTTTCATGTCTTATATTTGTTGCAATATTACATAATATTTGATTTTATAATTTATTCAAATGTCAAAGAAAAAAACACCTTTAATGATTCAATATGAAAACATTAAGAGGAAATATCCTGAATCTATGCTTCTCTTCAGAGTAGGTGATTTTTATGAAACTTTTGGGGAAGATGCAATTAAAGCATCTAAAATTTTAAATATTGTATTAACTAACAGAGCAAATGGTTCTTCAAAAGTTGAACTTGCAGGTTTCCCATATCATTCTCTTGATAATTATTTACCAAAGTTAGTTAGATTTGGATTAAGAGTAGCAATATGTGACCAACTTGAGGATCCGAAAAATACTAAGGGTATTGTAAAAAGAGGTGTAACTGAACTAGTAACTCCAGGTCTTTCTTATAATGATTTAGTTTTAGACGTTAAAAAAAATAATTTTCTAGCAGCTATATATTATTCCAAAGAAAATATTGGCATATCTTTTTTAGACATATCAACTGGTGAATTTTTGATATCTGAAGGAAATAAGATTTATATTGATAAGTTATTACAAAGCTTTAAACCAAATGAAATCCTTTTCCAAAGAGATTATAAATCAAAAATCATTGATGAATTCAAACTTTCTACAAATTGTTTTTTTATTGATGAGTGGGTATTTAATCGTGATTATACAAACGATTTGTTGTTAAAACAATTTCACGTAAAATCATTAAAAGGATTTGGTGTAAGTGAATTACAAGACGCATTAATAAGTGCTGGTGTAATACTACACTACCTAAATGAAACACATCATCATAAAACTCAACATATTCTTTCAATAAATAGAATTGAACAAGATAAATATTTGTGGATGGATAAGTTTACAATTAATAATTTAGAACTATTTTCTTCTAATAATGAAAGTGCTATAACATTGTTTAATGTTCTAAATAAAACTCACTCCGCAATGGGAGCAAGATTGTTAAGAAGATGGCTAGCATTGCCATTAAAAAATATTAATAGTTTAAACTATCGTCATAATATTGTTGAAGAGTTTATAAATAATGATGAAGTTGCTTTTGTTCTTGAGAACAAAATTTCTCATATTGCAGATTTAGAAAGATTGTCTTCAAAAGTTTCCACATTAAGAATTAATCCTAAAGAATGTAATAAACTAAAAGAATCTTTACAAATTCTTGAACCAATTAAGAAAATTTGCTTGGACTCAAATAATAAAGAATTGAGACAACAAGCAAAAAAAATAAATTTGTGTGTTAAATTGGTAGATAAAATTAGCTTTACACTTAACCCAGAAGCACCATTTGTTGTAAATAAAGGAAATGTAATTAATGAAAATGTAAATTCTGAACTAGATAATTTAAGAAGTATAAAGAATTCGGGCAATACTTATTTAAATGAGATGCTAGAAAGAGAGAAATTATCTACCGGTATTTCTTCTTTAAAAATATCATTTAACAATGTTTTCGGTTATTATTTAGAAGTTCGAAATACGCATAAAGATAAGGTTCCATCAGACTGGATACGTAAACAAACATTAGTAAGTGCAGAAAGATATATAACAGAAGAGCTTAAGCAATATGAACAACAAATAATTTCTGCTGATAGTAAAATAATTGAAATTGAAAATTCACTTTACAAAAATTTGCTTAATGAAATATCTGCATATATAAATCAATTACAAATAAATGCAAAAGTTATTGCTGAACTAGATTGTTTATTTTCTTTTTCAAAAATAGCACAAACAAATAGGTACACTAAACCTAATATAAATAATTCTTCAGATTTAGTTATAGAAAAAGGCCGACACCCAGTCATAGAGCAACAATTAGGTGATGATGAATTTTATGTTCCAAATGATGTAATACTAAATAAAGATAATCAGCAGATAATGATGATAACTGGACCGAACATGTCTGGAAAATCAGCTTTGTTAAGGCAAACCGCTTTGATAGTTTTGATGGCTCAAATAGGATCTTTTGTGCCTGCTGATGCTGCTAAAATTGGCATAGTAGATAAAATTTTCACAAGAGTAGGTGCATCAGATAATATTTCAATGGGGGAATCAACTTTTATGGTAGAAATGAATGAAACTGCTAGTATCTTAAATAATTTATCTGAAAAAAGTTTAATTTTACTTGATGAAATTGGAAGAGGAACTAGCACATATGATGGAGTTTCTATTGCATGGTCAATAAGTGAATATTTACATGATCACAAAACAAAACCTAAAACACTTTTTGCGACACATTATCATGAGCTGAATGAGATGGAGAGTCATTTTGATAGAATTAAAAATTATAATGTATCAGTAAAAGAGGTTAATAATAATATTGTTTTTATAAGAGAACTCAAGCCTGGTGGAACAGAACATAGCTTTGGAATTCAAGTAGCGAAGATGGCAGGAATGCCAAAAAAAATACTCGATGATGCAAACAATATGTTAACAGAACTCGAAAATAAAAATTATAAAAATTCTAAAACTGAAAGGACTAAAAAAATAAATAAGGACATGCAACTAAGTTTTGTAAAGTTAGATGATCCAATTTTAGAAGAAATAAGAGATCATTTGTTAGGTATAGATATCAATAATTTAACCCCAATGGATGCTTTAATGAAATTAAATAAAATCAAGAAATTATTAGATTCATAAATTGTAATGAAACAAATAAATTTGTTAGATTTGCGATCTATTTTTCAGGCGAGTGTAGCTCAGGGGTAGAGCATCACCTTGCCAAGGTGAGGGTCGTGGGTTCGAATCCCATCACTCGCTCAAACCACTCAAAATTGCCCGGGTGGTGGAATTGGTAGACACGTTGGACTTAAAATCCAATGGACATTATGTCCGTACGGGTTCAAGTCCCGTCCC
>MDSV01114224.1_pt1 | contig 24834 bp, 20 predicted proteins | sample 810851 | NCBI WGS metagenome assembly MDSV01 (sample SAMN05326640, study PRJNA326480) | marine metagenome | isolation source: seawater | place: Atlantic Ocean: North East | collected 2012
AGTTATGAACGTTCTCTGATATAATGATTGCCCAATGGCTTATTTAGGCTTTTTTTTGAACTCTGCCATTTTATCGATTAAGAAATTACTTTGATCAATCATATCTGATAAATGATTTTTTAGATATTCTCTATTATCATTGAAATTACTTTTAAAATCTTCATAGTTCTGATTTTTTACCATATCTAGTAATTTACTAGAGGTATCTAAATACATCTGGAGAACTTCCTTATTTGCAGGGTTGTCCATTATTATGTTGGTGTAAAGATTTTCATCCCCACCCGTTATCCTAGAAGAAAATGAGATGTTTGACTGATATATTGGACTACATATCTCCATGACCTTATCAAAGTCTAGGTCTAACTTTTTCATTGCTGTCGTAAAGCAAACATGAGAGAAGTGTGTCATTCCCTGTATAAGGCTCATGTATTTATCGTGCTCTCTTAGAGATTTTATCTCCGTTATTTTTAATCCTATTCTGCTAAAAATGTCTATAATACTAGTGTATAAGGTCCCTTCAGAAACAGGGATAGTGACTATATTCTGTCCCTCTATAGTATTTAAGGGTCCGAATAGCGGATGACAAGATACAAACTCGAAATCATAGGTTTGGTTATCTAGTATTGACTTAACAGATGTGAAATCACTAAATACCTGATCTTTTCTTATCTTATCTTTTATAGAGTTAAATACTTCTAGAGTCTTGTCTATAGGGACACTTAATATTACCCAGTCTGATTTTTCGATCAGCTCATCTTCAAGATTTTTTGAGGAATCATCAGTAACCATAACCTTTAGATCAACAGATTCAAATGACTTTCTGAAAGTTGACCCAATCTTACCAGATCCTCCAATAATTCCAATATTTTTTATCATAAAACACCTTTAGAGTCACGAATATATCGTTTTTTATAAAATGATGAAAAAATAATGTAATTTTAATTTAACAAAACAATACCCAATGAGACAGTTTTTATTTTTGTTTTTTTCCTTCTTTTCCTTTGCTTTAATTGCAAAAGATCCTTACCCTAAAAATCCAAATATCGATATTCTTAATTATAAATTTCAACTTAATCTTAACGACACAACCGATGTTATTTATGGATCTGCTCAAATAACATTAAATATTAAAGAATCTGAGTCCAGAGTCAGATTAGATTTAGTTTCTCAGAATCAATTGGGGAAGGGTATGAAAGTCCATAGGGTAACTTTTAATGGTGATGAGGTAGCTTATACTCATGAGGATAATGTCCTCCTCATAGAGACTGGGGGTTTAGGTTATTCATCTAGTGATAATATTGGTGTTGAGTACAGTGGTGACCCAATAACTGGATTAATAATTGGACCTAATATGCATGGTGACAGAACCTTCTTTAGTGATAACTGGCCGAATAAAGCAAGAAATTGGCTTCCATTAGTCGATCATCCCTACGACAAGTCTACTGCTGAATTTATTGTCGAAGCTCCAAACCATTACCAGGTTATTTCAAATGGATTACTTGTTGAGGAGACAAACCTGAATAGAAATATCAAGAAAACACATTGGAAGCAATCAGTACCGATATCTTGTTGGTTATACGCCCTTGGGGTTGCTGAGTTTGCAATTGATTACGTTGACTACTTTGATGGTAAGTCTATTCAGACGTGGGTTTATAAACAGGACAGAGATAAAGGTTTCTATGATTTTAAGATACCTACTAAACATACTCTCGAGTTCTTTTCAGATTATATAGGTCCTTTTGCTTACGAGAAACTAGCAAATGTTCAATCTAATAGTGTTAAGGGTGGAATGGAGTCAGCAACTGCAATCTTCTATAGTGATGTTTCAGTGACAGGAGATAGGAGTGTGAGATGGAGAAATGTTGTTATTCATGAGGTAGCGCACCAGTGGTTTGGTAACTGTGTTACTGAGTTCGACTGGGATGATGTCTGGCTAAGTGAGGGTTTTGCGACCTATTTCACGCTAATGTTTAGAGAGCATGCTTACGGTAGAGATGATTTTGTAAATGGTTTAGATGATGCCAAAAATTTAGTTTATAATCATTATAAAACAGATAAGGAATCTTCTATCGTCCATGATAACTTAAAAGACATGAAAGATGTATTAACCTATAGTCTTCAGTACCAGAAGGGTGCGTGGGTCCTACATATGCTTAGAAATTATATTGGAGAAGATGATTTCAGAGAAGGTATTAGAAAATATTATAAGAGATATTATAATTCAAACACAACAACAGAGGAATTTAAAAAAGAAATGGAAGTTGTCTCTGGTGTAGACCTTGATTTATTTTTCGATCAATGGCTCTATAATGGAGGAAATATAATTCTTGATGGGGGTTGGAGCTATGATAAAAAAAAGAAAAGGGTAGAGGTAACTTTAGATCAGGTTCAGGACGACGGTTATATTTTTAAAATGCCCTTAGAATTAGGAATTTATTATGAAGATAAAAATTTATTTAAATTAGAAACTGTTAAACTAGAAAAAGAAAAAGGTAGGTTTTATATTGCTACTGAAACAAAACCAAAAAATATTAAGATTGATCCCTTTACTAAATTATTAGCTATATGGGACTTTAATGAAATTAAATAAACTACAATGAAAAACCACTTACTACTAATTATATTTTTATTGATATCTGTCAGCGGATTGGCACAGATAAAAACAATCGAGTCTGACCTCCTTGATCTAAAGCTGAATGTTGGTGATACTTTTACTCCAAGTAGCTACGTTTTGACATCAGATGGTTCGACATCACAGTGTGATAACATGATATATTACAATAAGAAAGGTGTTTTTAGTACAGCACAATCCATTCAGGTTGATAACGAGACAGGTAAAATTGAAGCTAATCAACCAGGACTTCATGAGGTTGTTGCAGTATGTATAACTGAGGGAGGAAAGAGGTTAAGTAGAACCTTTATTGTTGACGTTGAATTCCCTGCTGTAAAAGAGATTAAAATCACCTTGAACTCGGATAATGTTTATGAAGGAACCTACGTGCCTATATCTTATGAGGTTATTGACGAAATGGGTTTTGTAAGAGAGAATGTGAATTTTTCGATAACATCTTCAAACCAAAATCTTAAGATTGACGATGTTAATAACATCAAGGCTGTTAAGCCAGGTAGTGTAACACTCAATGCCACTTATGAAGGTATAACAGGTAGCTTAAACCTTAATGTATTAAAAAACCCAGTTGATTACATTAATTTAACTTCTAGCGCAGATCAGGCAAGAACTGGGGATGTTATACAGCTAAATGCTGTTGCATATAACAAAAAAGGACAAATATTAGATAATATACCATTTGAATATTCATTTAAAGGAAAATCTTTTGATAAGAGTAATTCTGCTTCAGGTTTGGTTATTAATGATGGCAGGTTTGTTGCTGATGTATCAGGAAACTACTTAGTTTCAGCATCCATAGGTAATATATCTGTCTCAAAGGCTCTTAACATATATGAAAGAAATGTTAAGAGAGACGTGGTAAAAGTAGGTACTGGACTAGTTAATGATAAGCACACCTCTGACTTCTGGGTATTTGAGGGTGTTGATGGTCGAGATTATGCAGTTACAGGTACATGGGGAGCTGACGGCACCTCTTATTTTTGGGATGTGACTGATCCGGCTAATATATTAAAAATAGATAGTGTTCAGGTTGATGCTAGAACAGTGAATGACGTAAAAGTATCAGAAGATGGCAGGATAGCAATAATAAGTAGGGAAGGAGCTTCAAATAGAAAAAATGGAATTATTATAATTGATGTTAGCAATCCTAGAGATGTGAAAATAATATCTGAATACACAAAGAATTTAACTGGTGGGGTTCATAATTTATTCATTTATCAAAATCACGTTTATGCATTAAGTGCCGGTCAAAAATATTATATATTAAATATAGAAGATCCTATAAATCCTGTTGAAGTTGGTATGTTTGAACTTGGAAAAGAAGGTCAAGCAATACATGATGTGTGGATAGAAGATGGTATAGCGTACTCATCTAACTGGAGAGATGGAGTTTATATGGTTGATGTTGGAAATGGAATAGCTGGTGGTTCTCCATCTAACCCTGTTGCATTTGGTAATTATAATTATGCTAGTGGTGCTCACCACGCTACGTACCCCTTCAAGAGTAAGTCTACTGGTAAGTTTTATACTGTTTTAGGTGACGAAATTTTTCCTAACGGTATAGATGTTAATACACCAAATGAAACTGCTGGATTTTTACATTTTGTAGATTTTTCAGATGTTGATAATCCATTAGAAATAGCAAGATATGAACTACCAGGTCATGGTTCCCATAATTATTGGATTGAAGACGATATACTGTACGTTGCTATGTACTCAGGTGGGGTTAGGGTTGTTGATATTTCAGGTGATTTGATGGGGGATTTGTATAAACAGGGCAGAGAGATTGGCTACATACTTCCTGGTAATAAAGATGGTTTTATACCATTTGCGACAATGGCTTGGGGAGCTCAACTTTATAAAGGTCATGTTTTCTATTCTGATTGGAACAGTGGTATAGGTGCTGCAAAAGTTATGCCAGTAAAGCCAGATAATTCTAAGGTTAATCAGTACCTAAACTAATGCGCGGAATTTTAGTTTTATTTATTTTATTCAGTTTTAATACTTTACTTTCTAAGGATTATTATGTCTATGTTGCAGCAGAATCTGACGATATGGTTTCCCTATTAAAGTTTGATGGGAAAGAATTAGTAGAGGTGCAAAGGTTTGAAGTAGGCGTTATGCCAACTGAGATTGAGGGTCCTCATGGTATAACTGTAGATCCCAATGGTAAATATTGGTACTTATCCTTAGCACATGGAAGCCCCTACGGTACACTCACAAAGTATTCAACAGAAACTAATAAACCTATTTCAAGTACAAAACTTGGTTTATTTCCTGCCTCTATGCAAATTTCTGAAGCCACTGGATTGCTTTACTGTGTAAATTTTAATCTTCATGGGGATATGGTGCCAAGTACTGTATCGGTGGTAGACCCAGAAATCATGGTAGAAATTAAACAGATTGAAACTGGAGCGATGCCTCATGGTTCTAGAATATCTCCTGACGGATTATTTCAATATTCTGTTGCAATGATGTCAGGTGAGTTATTCGAAGTAGATGCAATTACTTTAAAAGTAAATAGAAAGCTAAGCTTAGAGAAAAAAATGTCCCATTCAAATCATCACATGCACCATGATAATACAATGAAAATGGTCCATTCTAAAGTTATGCCAACTTGGGTGATACCTCATCCATCAAAAAAATCAGTTTTTGTAGCTGGTAATGGTTCTGATGAGATTATAGAAGTTGATTTAGATGAATGGGAGGTAACAAATAGGATTAGTGTTGGCAAAGGTCCTTATAATGTTGAAATTTCTCCAGATGGAAAATACCTTGTATCAACATTAAAGGGTGAGGGTAGTACAGGGGTTTGGAATTTAGAAGATATTTCTGATAACAAAATAATTAAAAATACTGCAATGGTATCTCACGGAATTGCAATTTCACCTGACAGTAAATATGCCTTTGTCTCTGTTGAAGGTATTGGAGGTGAGCCAGGAAAGGTAGATGTAATTAATCTTGATGATATGACACTTTCAAGTTCAGTAAATGTAGGAAAACAAGCTGGAGGAATAGCTTTTTGGAAAATATCTGACTAAATTACAATTTCGTTTTAGTAAACCAAAAGCTATGAGATATCTCTTTATAATTTTATTATTTATGTGTTCGTGTACTTCTAATACAACTGAAGTATCCAATATTGATTCCAAAGTACAGGATATTCTTTCTCAAATGACTCTTGAGGAAAAGGTAGGGCAGATGGCTCAAATTAACTTAACAGTTATTGCAAAAGGTCCAAATAAATGGGGGTCATCGTTTCCTTTAGAAATTGATCCACAAAAAGCTAAGAAGGCACTTGTAGATTTTAAAGTAGGTTCTGTTTTAAATACTATAAATAATACTGCTCAAAATACAGAGACTTGGCATAAAACAATTACTGAAATTCAAAAATACTCTATTGATAGTACAAGAATGAAGCTTCCTGTTATTTATGGAATAGATGCTATTCATGGTACTACATACACTGCTGGTGCTACAATGTTTCCTCAGCAAATAACAACAGCTGCAAGTTGGAATGAAGAAAATGCTTATAATATGGCACTAGTATGTGCCTACGAGACTAGAGCTTCAGGTATTCCATGGAACTTTTCTCCAGTATTAGACCTTGGTTTAGATCCTAGGTTCCCTAGACAGTTTGAAACTTTTGGTGAAGATCCATTGATGGTTGAAAGGTTTGGAGAGGCTATGATTAGGGGATACCAAGGAGAAAATAATGATATATCAAATAAATATAGTGTTGCTGCATGTATGAAACATTTTGTGGGTTACCATGCTGTTATATCAGGTAAAGATAGAACACCTGCTTATATTCCTGATAATGTATTGTCAGAGTATCATATAGAGCCATTTAAGAAAGCTATTGAAGCTGGGGCCAAGACTGTGATGATAAATTCCGGTCTTATTAATGGTGTTCCGGTTCATGCTGACTATAACTTAATGATTAATGTACTTAGAAATAAGCTTGGATTTGAAGGTGTTATATTAACTGATTGGGAAGATATAAGAAAACTTCATGACAGAGATAAAGTTGCTAAAAATCAAAAAGAAGCAATTAAAATGGCAATAAACGCTGGTATTGATATGTCAATGATTCCATATGAATATGAGCATTTTATTAAAAATTTAATACTTCTTGTTAAAGAAGGGGAGGTTAGTATAGAAAGAATTGATGATGCGGTGATGAGAATATTGAAACTTAAGTTTGAATTAGATCTTTTTAATAATCCAGTAACAAATTATGAAGATTATGAAGATTTTGGATCTAAAAAACACCATCAGCTTGCTTATAAGGCTGCATCTGAGTCAATAACTTTACTTAAAAATAATGATAATATATTGCCACTTAAGGGTAAACCAAGAATATTAGTAACTGGCCCAAATGCTAATAATATGAGAACTTTAAACGGAGCATGGACTTATTCTTGGCAGGGAGACCTTACTGATGACTTTGCTGGAGATTATAATACAATATTTGAGGCTGTGAGAAATAACTTTGGATCAAATAATGTTAAATATGTTCCAGGTGTATCATATAGAAAAGGTGGGAATTACTATGATATGGATGAAATTAGTATTAATAAAGCAGTTCAAGAGGCTAGGAGGTCTGATTATATAGTTCTCTGTTTAGGTGAAAATACTTATACTGAAAAGCCTGGTGATTTAAATGATTTAAATATTCACAAATTACAATCAAAATTAGCACTAGAATTAAGTAAAACAGGTAAGCCAATAATTTTAATTTTAAATTTAGGAAGACCTAGGTTAATATCTGATATTGAGCCACTTATGAGTGCTGTAGTAAACGTATATCTACCTGGAAACTTTGGTGCAGACGCTTTATCTGATATTTTATCAGGCAGGGTAAATCCATCAGGAAAACTTCCTTATTCTTACCCAGCTTATCCTAATTCTTTACTTCCTTATTATTATAAACCATCTGAAGTTCAAAATAATGCTCAAGGTGCTTATAATTACGTAGGTGAAGTTAATAATCTTTATGACTTTGGGTATGGATTGAGTTATTCTGATTTTAAATATTCAAATTTTTCTGTTAGTAAAGATACATTTGCTTTATCTGATACTGTAAATGTGGGTGTCTTTGTCACTAATGAAAGTGAGATTGACGGTTATGAGACTATTCAGGTCTATTCATCAGATTTATATGCATCAATAACCCCTGATGTAAAGAGATTACGTGATTTCTCTAAAGTTCACATTAAAGCTGGAGAAACTAAAAGGTTAAATTTCTCTATACCTGTATCGGAATTAGAATTCTATAATATTAATAATATTCCTATTGTTGAAGAGGGAAGGTTTAAAATAACAATAAATGATAATGCAAAAGAAATTTTCATTAAATGATATTTGTTATATAATTTATATTATGTTAAATAAGAAATGTTATATATATTAAATCTGTTAATATTATTAAATCTAAATATTTCTGATAAAGAGTTAGTTGGTAATGTATTAGATAAGCTTCATTATTATGCTAGTATTGCAGACGGTGAAAATTATTTTAAATTGTTTGATGAATCATCAATATTCTTTGGGACAGATGCTAAAGAAAGATGGGATAAATCTCAGTTTGAAGAATATGCCCTGGAAAGATTTAAAGATGGAACTGGTTGGACATATAAAACGTTATCTAGAAATATTTATCTAAGTAAAAATAAAAAAATTGCATGGTTTGATGAAGAATTAGGAAATGATAACTATGGAGTTTTTCGAGGAACAGGTGTCTTAGAAAAAAATAAAGGTTCGTGGTATATTAAACAGTATAATTTGTTATTGCCAATACCAAATGAACTTCTAATAGACTATTCTAAAGAAATAATTAATTATCTAGAAAATGAAAATTAATAATCATTGTAATTTGAGAATCATCTGATAAATATCCTCTGCTTTCTCATAATTTTTAATTTTCATGTAAGCATTTCTTAATACCTCTAAATATTCAGCATTTGTGTTGTCTCTATTTACAGATACAGATAACACTTTAATTAAATTTTCATAATCTTCCATTATTGAAAATATAGGATAGATCGTAGCTATATCTTCATTACTAATATCTTCACCTTTTAAATTAAGGTAATCAATCGCATAAACTTGACCTTCAGATATTCTAGAATTACCTTCATTTTTAAGTCTATCTGATTCAGCTTGGTACTTATTTTTTAATGCAAGAAAATCAAGGTTTCTTTCTAAGTCATAATAAGGTTTAGCATTAGCTTTATAAGCATCTAACATATATAATAATGCTCTTTCATTAGAAGGATCAAACTGTAATGTACTTTTGTATGATTCAATAGCAGTCTTAAACACTTTATCTAAGGTATCAAGCTTTTGAGACTCATTAAATTCATTATTTTCTGTTAATGCTAAACCAAGATTGTAATATAATACTGCCCTGTTAAAATGTAAATTAGCATTCTCAGGATCCATGCTGAGTTGATTATCAATTTTTCCTCTAGCTTCCTCAACTTTATTAAGTCTCATAGCAATATTTATTTCAACTGATGGGTAGTAGTTATTTTCAGGGAATAACTCTTTAGCTTCATTAATAAGTCTAATTGAATTATCAAAAGAGTCACATTCGTCAAATTGTTCACAGTTAGAGTAATATATATTGACAGAGTTTTGATAGATAGTATTAGTATTTTTATCATTAAGGGCTTTCATCTTCATCAATTTGTCGTAGAAATCTAACGCTTCCGTAAACATGCTTAACTGTTCTGCAACAAACCCTCCATACAGCAGCCCTAAGGTGTCATTAGGATTCACTTTAAGGCTATTAGAGAAAGAAGTATAGGCCTGCTCATAGTTGGGTTCATTTGAACCTTGAAGTGATGTAATTGCCTGGTTTATAAAAAAAGTAGAAAGATTTTGTTTACCAACATTAGCGTTAGAAATAGTAGAAACATTTTTTGTTTCTATTTCAAAACCTATTTTATTATATGATTCTAAAGCTTTATCAATTGCATCATTATCAAGCTCGGGGTATAATTTAGCTATCTCAGCATAAACATCTCCTCTTGTTAACCATATATCAGCTTTTTGAATATTTTTTTCAATTTTGATTGCAGCATCAACTTCTCCCTTAGCATCTTTTAAGAAATTATTTATTTCTGATTGATCTGTAGTTAACTCTAATTTAGTTAAGTATGATCTTGCCTTGTTAACACTACCCTTGTATTGTGAAAATGCACTTAAAACTGAAAAACAAAATAGTATAGTTAGTATATATTTATTCATTACTTCTTGGTTATATTCAAATTTAAATAAAAAATTATTCTTCTTCTATATTCTCTATCTTTGCGACTGATGAGATTTCATCATTTTCAGAGAGCTTAATTAGCTTAACACCTTGGGTAGCTCTTCCCATTACTCTAATATTTTCATCTGTTATCGATGTCCTTATTGTTATACCTGATTTATTAATAATCATTAATTCGTCATTGGTTTTGACTTCTTTTATTGCCACTAGATTACCAGTTTTTTCTGTTATTTTAAGTGTCATTACCCCTTTTCCACCTCTTTTTGTAATCCTGTAATCGTTTATTGAAGATCTTTTTCCGAATCCATTTTTAGATACTACTAATAGATCAGAATCTTCTCTTGATACACATATCATTCCTATTACCTTATCTTCATCACCCTCTAACCTTATTCCTCTTACTCCAGATGCAGTCCTACCCATTGGTCTTACGTTATTTTCATGAAAGTTTATGGCCTTACCAGACCTTTTCGCAATAATTATATGATTTTCTCCATTAGTAAGCTTAACATCTAATAATCTATCGTTCTCTTTAATTGTAATTGCATTGATACCGTTTACTCTAGGCCTAGAATATGCTTCAAGTTTTGTCTTTTTTATAGTTCCACCTTCTGTACACATTACTAAGAAGTTATTATTTAAGTAGTCCTCGTCATCTAAATTATCAATATTTATAACTGATCTTATTTTATCTCCAGATTCAATATTAATGAGGTTTTGTATTGCCCTACCCTTTGATACTTTGGAACCTTCTGGTAACTCCCAGACTTTCTTCCAAAATACCTTACCGAACTCAGTAAAGATAAGTAAGTAGTTATGTGTAGATGCAATGAATAGATGTTCATTGAAGTCATCATCTTTTGTCTTAACTCCTTTTGCTCCTACTCCACCTCTACTCTGTGTTCTGTACTCATCTAGAGAAGTTCTCTTCACATATCCCTCATGAGAAAAAGTTATGACCATATCTTCATCTGGTATCATATCCTCAACCGTAAACTCAGCCGCAGAATGCTCAATTTCAGATCTTCTTTCATCTCCATACCTTTCCTTTACCTCAAGCAGCTCCTCTTTTATAATATCCATTCTCATTAACTTGTCTGATAAGATTTCCTTTAATGATTTTATTAGTTTGTTTAGTTCCTCATTTTCCTTTAATATTTTATCTCTCTCTAAACCAGTTAATTTTTGAAGTCTCATCTCAAGAATTGCCTTAGACTGAATCTCTGAAAGTTTATATTTTTTGATTAATCCATTTCTTGCATCTTCTGGGCTCTTAGATTTTTTAATAAGTTCAATAACATCATCAATATTGTCAAGAGCGATAATATACCCTTGTAGTATATGAGATCTTTTTTCGGCTTCTTTTAGTTCAAAATCAGTTCTTCTTGTAACAACCTCGTGTCTGTGGGAAACATAATTTTCAATTAAATCTTTAAGATTTAAAATTTTTGGTCTCCCATTTACAAGAGCTACATTATTAACACCAAATGATGACTGTAATTGAGTGTACTTATATAAATTATTTAACACAACATTAGGAATAGCGTCTCTCTTTAAATCATATATGATTCTAAGCCCATTTCTATCTGATTCATCTCTTATATCACTAATTCCTTCAATTTTTTTATCATTTATAAGATGAGCTGTCTTCTCAATCATTGAGGCTTTATTTACCATATATGGTATTTCAGAAACAATTATCTGATCCTTTTCCTTTTCATTTATCTCAATTGAAGCTTTTGCTCTCATTACAATTCTTCCCTTACCTGTCTCGAAAGCTGATTTAACGCCTTGATAACCATATATTATACCTCCTGTAGGAAAATCAGGTGCCTTTATAAAATTCATTAAATCTCCAATACTGCATTCATTATTCTCAATGTAGTGGATAGTTCCATCAATAACTTCAGATAAATTATGTGGTGCCATATTTGTTGCCATTCCAACAGCTATTCCACTTGACCCATTAACAAGTAAATTTGGAAACTTTGAAGGTAATACAGTTGGCTCTTTTAAGGTGTCATCATAGTTAGGCTGAAAGTCAACAGTATCTTTATTTATATCGGATAATAATTCATCAGAAATTCTCTGGAGTTTTGCTTCAGTGTAACGCATAGCTGCTGGTGAATCACCATCAACTGAACCAAAGTTACCTTGTCCGTGAACAAGTATATATCTTAATGACCAGGGCTGAGCCATTCTAACCATTGTCTCATATACTGATGAGTCACCATGTGGATGGTATTTACCCATAACATCACCTACAATTCTACCTGATTTCTTAAAAGACTTATTATAATTAACACCCATCTCGAGCATTCCATATAGAACTCTTCTGTGAACGGGTTTTAAGCCATCTCTCACATCAGGTAAGGCTCTTGAAACGATTACTGACATTGAATAATCAATGTAAGCGCCTTTCATCTCCTCTTCAATATTGATCGGAATGATGTTTTGGCTACTGTCTTCTATCATTAAAAATATGTATGAGTAATTAGTAAGTATTTACGCTATAAATATACTTTATTTTTGGTTCAAAAATGAATAATTACGAGTCTTTTAACATGTTTTTTATGGAATCATTAATATTCTCACTTTTAATTAAAAAACTTCCTGATACTAATGTAGAAGCTCCATTAGAAATTAGGTTATAAGAATTTAAAGAACTCACTCCCCCATCAACAGATATATCAATATTATTAGAGCTTTTCCTTAACATTTTTACTCTATCAAAAGTATTCTCAATAAATTTTTGTCCACCTTTTCCTGGATATACAGACATTATTATTACCATATCAATAAGCTTAATATATTGATACAAATCAGAAATTTTTGTGTTAGGATTAATAGCAAGACCTGCTTTAATATTATTATTTTTTATTTTATTTAAAGATTTACTAATATCTCCTTTACTTTCAATATGTATAGAAATGTATTCAGTTAATGGCTTAATGTATTTTTCAATATGATCTTCAGGATTATCAACCATTAAATGAACATCAAATTTTTTTTTTGAATATTTAGATAATTTACCCATATCAAATTTTTCTATTGTATTATTAGAAACAAAAAAGCCGTCCATAATATCAATATGAATAAGATCTGCATTTGACAAATTAATCTTATTAATTTCTCTTTCTAGATTATTAAAATCACAGTCTAAAATAGAGATTGATGTTTTAATCATTATTAATTAAATACTTTGACTTGAAATTTATTTTATTTTGATCGAAACTTGATTTGATCCATCCACCACCAATAATATCATCACCCTCATAAAAAACAGCTGCTTGTCCCGGTGTAATAGCATTTACACTTGATCCAAAATATACTTTTATTGTATTATCCACTTTCTCAATAACTGAGGGGCTTCCCAAATCATTATATCTAATTTTTGTATCAGCACTTACTTTGCCACTAATATTTTCATATTTCATAAAGTTAAGCTTGTCAACATACATACCATTTCTTTTTAACTCATCAAAAGATCCAACGGTAACGGTATTAGACTCTACATCAATATTTGTAACATAAACTGGATATCCTAATGCTAAACCAAGTCCTTTCCTTTGACCGATTGTATAGTATGGGTAGCCTTGATGTGTTCCTACAATATCTCCTGTCTCTGTTATAAATTTTCCTTTTTTAATTTTCTTGTCAATGTCTTTGACCCTATTCTTTAGAAAAGACCTGTAGTCATTGTCTGGAACAAAACATATCTCATAAGATTCTGACTTCTTAACTAGATTCTCATAACCCCTTTCTAATGCAATTTTTTTTATTTGATTTTTTTCTAGGTTTCCAAGTGGAAAAATAGTTCTACTAAGATTTTCTTGGCTGATACCCCAGAGTGCGTAGGATTGATCTTTATTTAGATCTTTTCCTTTAGAGATAAAGTATCTTCCGTCTTTATTTTTAATATTTGCGTAATGACCAGTAGCTATAAAATCACACCCTAGCTTATCTGCCCTCTTAAGAAGTGCCTCCCACTTAATATGCGTGTTACATAATACACACGGATTGGGTGTTCTGCCAATCATGTATTCGTCAGTAAAATAGTCAATTACAAAATCTCCAAATTCATCTCTTATGTCAAGAATATTATGATGAAAACCAAGGTCTACTGCAATATTTCTGGCGTCGTTAATAGAGTCTAAACTACAACATCCAGTTTCTTTTTTACTAGAACCAGATGATTCATAATCCCAAGTTTTCATAGTTAAACCAATGACCTCGTATCCTTGCTCCATTAAAAGGATAGCAGCCACTGAACTGTCAACACCTCCACTCATAGCAACAAGGACTCTCCTATTTTTACTCATTTACTTTTGAATTATAAAATTTTAGTTAAAATTACGTCTTTTAATCATTACATGTTCCTATGTATTTAAAGTATTTTGTCTACGTTAGTTCTGTTAATAATTTAAGTGATGCAAGATATTGCTCAGGTATGTTTGTTGATTACATAGGATTTAATTTTGATGAAAACTCAAAAAATCACATCACAATTGAAAAGTTTAATGAAATTAAAAATTGGATAAATGGACCAAAAATTGTTGGAGAGTTTGGCAATTCTTCTTGGTCTCACACGCGTGATTATTTAACTGAAATTGATGTTGACTACATTAGTATCAATTATCATTTTAACAATATCAAAAGTTTAAAAAAAAAGTTAATCATAAATATTCCTGATCTTAATGAAGTGAATGATAATCTAGAAATTATTACTCAAAACTCTAGTAATGTAAAAGCTGTAACAATTGATGAATTTGATGAATCTAAAATAAAACATATCAAAATACTTAGAAATTATAATGTATTTATGGGAAAGAAAGAAACCTTAGTTCAAACAGAATCAGTATTAACAAAATATAATTTTGGATTAAAGTTATCAGGATCCGAAGAGTTAAGACCAGGATATAAGGATTATAGCAATCTCTCGGATACCCTTGAAAAGATAACTATTCCTACTTAGCACATGTTAGAAGTTTAATAGTCAATTTTTTTCTAATAAACTTCTTTTCATACTTTGTTTTTACTTCTGAAAATTTGTTATTTAAGTTTCCTATATGAAGATTACTGTGAATACTTATAACTTTAAATTTAGTTTTTTTTAATTGCTCTATGGTAAATTCAAAAAGTGATTTATCATCAGTTTTTAAAGTTAACTGCCCATTTTTTTTAAGGAGGCTATAGTATTTATTGAGAAACATAACATTGGTTAATCGTTTTTTAATATCTCTTTTTTTTGGTCTAGGATCAGGAAATGAAATAAGAATATTACTTACTGTATCTACCTCAAAGAAATCATAGATATTCTCAATATAAGTTCTTAAAAAAACAGCGTTAGATGACTTACTTTCATCTAATATTTTTGCTCCCTTATAAATCCTTGCTCCCTTTATATCTATTCCTATGTAGTTTTGATCTTTGTTCTTGGTTGAGAAATGAGTTGTGTGCTCACCATATCCACACGCTAACTCAATATTTAAAGGATTATCATTTTTAAAATATATGTTCCATTTTTTTTTAACATTATCATATATTTTTTTTCCTTCCTGAATTACATATTTTGACTTCTCATTAAATGAGTACCTAATTAATTTGTTCTTCACCTCATCAAGATAACATAAATAGACTGCCTCCAATAAATATCAAATCATTTTTTCTAGCATTTTTTTTACAATAATTTATTGAACTTTGAAATGATGAAAAACTTAAATAATTGAGTTTATTCCTATCAAATTCTTTCTTTAATTTATCAATTGATAATGATCTCTCATTATTAGGTTGAGTTATAATATATTTATAATAAGATGGTAAAATCTTACATATCTCAGGCCAGTTTTTTTCTTTAGTTCCGCCAATAATGAAATAAACTTGAGAAAATTTATATGAATTTATTTCATCTATTACTATCTCAAAACTTGGTTTATTATGACAGCCATCAGCTATTATTAATGGGTTTTTAGATATCACATCCCACCTGCACATGATTTTATTTATTTCATATACTTTGTTAATTCCATTAAATGAATTTGGATTAATATCTATATTAAATTTTTTTAACATGTAATATGAGGAAATGATTATTCCTGGAATATTTTTTTTAAAATAATTTGTAGGATTAGATACATCTAATTTAAATTTCATTTTTTTGAACTTAACCTCATACTCTCTAGAATCAATATTTTTTTTTAATGATTTCAACTCTAAATTTCTCCATGATTTAAGATGTTTTTTTTCATTTTTAAAAAATATATGATCAATTTCATCTTGCCTCTCCCCTTTTATAAAAATTGATTTTTCTTTAATTATTCCAGCTTTTTCCTTTGCGATATCATAAAGTGAATGACCTAAAATATTTTGGTGATCGTAGCCTATATTAGTTATTAATACAACATCAGAATCAACGATGTTAGTACTATCTAATCTGCCACCTAATCCTACTTCTATTACAGCAATATCGACGCATTTTTGTTGAAAATATTTTAATGCCATTGCGGTTGTAAGTTCAAAAAAAGAAGGACTTATTTTATCAATTATTTTTTTATTAGAATTTATAAAATCAACTACAAACGCTTTGTCTATATGACTACCATCAACTTGAATTCTCTCTCTGAAATCATGAATATGTGGTGATGTGAATAATCCAACAGAAAGTTTATTATGGATAAGTATATTTGATATGCCGTATGCTGATGAGCCCTTTCCGTTAGTTCCTCCTACATGAATAATTTTAAAAAAGTTTTGAGGATTTTTTAAATGATTACATAAGGATATAATATTTTTTAATCCAGGTCTTATTGCTTTAGATCCTTGATTATGATATGAATTTATTGAATTAAATAAAAAATCAATTGCTTCATTATAAGTCATGAGCTAAAAAGATTAATCAATTATTTTTTATAATAAAGGTAATTTTTCCTTTAGATAGTTCTGCCGGATTTTCGTTATTAGTTGGACTAAAAGTTAGTTTTAGAATTTCTTCTTTATAGATATTTTCTACCATTGGACTTAATGTTGTCTCAAGAGTCTTTAATCCAATTATTTCTCCGTAGTAGTCGACAATAATCTCAAAAACAATTCTTCCACCTTCTGTACTTTTATCATCTGGTTTTGGTGCAAAATCCCATGTCCAACCTTGCATGTCTAGAGAGGATCCCTTTGATGACAAAGATGATGAATTACTATAAATAGCTCTCTCTTCTATTTTCTTTTCTCCATCAACAAGTACTTCATCATCAGTTTTTTCTTTAGGTAAATCGTTTTCATTTGATTCGATTAATTTATCTTTATTTTCAATAAGTACACTTTCCTCTAATTCAGTTATAATTTCTTCTTCATTTTCAATTACTTCATCTTGAATAGTTTTTATATCCTTGTTATTATTTATCTCTTCATTATTACTTTCTTGAGTCTCCTCTATTACTTCTTCATCTAATTCAGTTTCATCATCTGTTTCTGAATTTTCATTTATATCATCAGAGTCATCATTTGAATCAATCTCTGTTCCTATTTCTATACCATACTCTTCAGGTGGGGGGTAAGTTTCTTTCCAGGCTACTATAATCATTAAAAGTAGAAAGAAAAGAAAATTACTAAAGACAGTTAAGTATAAGGCTTTTCTCTCAATATTCTTATTATCCATAATTAATGTCTATTTTTTAGGGATTGTAGCTATCGTTACTTTAGCTTCAAGAGATGTAGCAATACCGGCAACATTAACTAATTTTTCTACAGGAACATCTTTATCACAGTGTAGCACTACGAGTCCCTCATCATTTCCAATAGCATCTCTGATGTGTGCTTCTAATAGATTTTCATCAGATTCTTTATCATTAACAAAGTATTTTAAATCTTTTGTAATAGTTACAGAAACTTTCTGAATAGATATTGTAGATGACTTACTAGAGGGAAGATTTACTGGTAATCCTGAAGGAGTTACAAATGACGCTGTTAGCATAAAAAAAATAAGAAGCAAAAAAATTATATCAGTCATAGAAGACATGCTAAATGTTGAATTAATCTTATTAGTTGACCTTAAATTCATTTTTTTAGTTGAAGTATTTCTATAAATTCAATTGTCGTGTATTCCATATTATGAATAAGCTTCTCAACCCTTGTCACGAGATAATTATATGCCAAATAAGCAATAATTCCAACAAATAGACCAGCAGCTGTTGTTAACATTGCTTCATAAATTCCACTAGATAATAATTTTGGACTCACAGCACCCTCCTCCTCAGCTATTGATATAAATGCTTGAATCATACCGGTTACAGTTCCTAAAAACCCTATCATTGGTGCAGCACCTGATATGGTTGCAAGCATACTTAATTTTTTTTCAAGGTTATATATTTCTATCTTCCCAACATTTTCAATAGAGGTTTCTATATTTTTAAGGTTTGTGTGAAGCTTATCTAAACCCTTTAAAATCATTCTAGATACTGGGTTGTTAATATCTTCGCATATCAATTTTGCACCATTAATATCATCATTTTTAATTCTATTAATTATCTCTTCATTAAAATTTTTAGGTGATTTAGATTCTCTATTTATTATCAATATTTTTTCAATAAATATGTATATAGTAAAAAAAAATAAAACCAGAAGGGGTATCATCATAAAACCCCCTTTAAATAATAGTTCAAGAACAGTAATTTCTTGAGGAGAGTTAATTACAACACTTGAGTCAGACCCATTTATAATTTGTAAAATTAATATCTCAAAATCCATAATTTATTATTTAATTTATTTTTATATGCTTCCAAACTTTCTTTAGCATCTTCTAAGTCTACATACATATCAACTGCAACCCTATACATATTATTATTTTTTGGGATGATAATTATTGGTTGATATCCACTATTTAATAAATACTTAGCTCTATTTAAAGATAGATTATAATTTGAAAAGCTTCCTTCAATAATAAAATAATTTCCAGTTAAAGAATCTAATTCTATAATTTCTTTATTAAATTTTATTGAAAGATTAATAGAATCAATACTTAGACTATCAATTTCTTTTTGTGAATTTAAAGTATCAGATAATTGAATATTCTTTGAATATAAATTTTTAGATTTTAAAGAATCAATTATATAATTTTTATTATTACTTAATTCAGATGATGTTAAACTATTAAATTTATCTATATCCTTAAAATAATGAAAACAAATTCCGAGTGATACTATTAGAATTAAAAAAAAAATTACTGGTTTTTTATTTCTATTAATCTTACGTTTCTTTAAATCAATCTCTCTTAATCCAAAGTCATTATCCTTTTTCATATTAGAATTTCCAAGTTAAGCCAGATAACAAATTAGTTCCTAATTCAGGATACATAAAATAAATTTCATTATAATGGTTTAGAATATTATCTATATTAAGATGTATCGATAACTTTTCTGATATATGATATTTTGAGTGTAATTTGAGGTTAATAAAAGAATCCATATCAAATGATTCATTACTGAAAGTAATTCCATGATTCTCAAGGAACATGCTCAAGCCAAACCTAACATCAAAATTATTTGACTCATATATACTTTGAATGTCTATTTTATATTCTGGAACAAATGTTTCTGTTATATCATAGTTACTATACTCAAATTTAATCTGGCTAATTATTTTATCAGATAAAATAAAATTTCCCTTTATTTTAAAATTGTTAATTATTTCTTGATCTCCAAATCTAAACAGAGAATATAAATATATAGGGAAATTAAGATCATCAGGTCTATTATCTCCATCATAAATTTTATATTTTAATCTCCCTGTTATGTCTAGCCTATTATATTCAAACTCAACGTAACTCTTACTTGAAAGCTGATAATTTATTTTTGAATTAATATTTAAATTGATATCATTTTTTGATATTTCATTGTAAATAGATGGGCCATACAAATAAGTAAAATTCTCGATTCTTTCATAGTACTCATCAAAATAAATATCCTTTTTAATATCTAATGAAAAAGATAAATTTTTAAAAGCATATGAGAAGTTCATTTCAGGATAAAATCCGTTATAAACTTCTATTTCTTTTAACTCTTTACTTAATGATGAATACTTTCCTCCAATTCCAAATGTGAAATTTTTACCGTAAATATTTATTAATAAAGGTAATTCCAATGATCTTAATTTTATGTGATATTGATGTTTTGATTGATTTTCAGAATAATCACCAAGTTCATAAAGTTTATTAGAGGGATTAAATGAAATTTTTATTTTTTTTCTTAGAAAGGAAATATTTCCGTTAATTTTTAGGCTGTTATCACCTAAATTTAAATAGGAGTTTTCTCTGTAATTTTTACCTGAAATAGATACTCTGTATTCAAAGCTTTCTTTATATCTTCTCCAATTAAAATTATAATCAAAGATATTATTTCTTGTTTTTAAATCATTAAATAAATTTCCTGAAACATTAATTCTATTTCTAAAACCATAGAAACCTCTGGATGTATTTTTATAAGATAGATTTGTGTTAACAGAGCTATAATTAGAAAGCTTGTAGTTAAGAGATAAGTTATTATCAAATAGTTTATTTTGAGATAACTGATTATTTAAAGACCCTTTAGAATTAGATTTAATGAAGAAGTCAGAAAAAATAGATAACTTATCATTAACACTGAAACTTGGATTAAAATTAAATAAAAACCCTTTATAGTTTCCACCTAATAATGTTAGCTTAGTTGGTACTTTAATTTGTTTAACTTCCTCCTTCCTCACCACCTTATCAATTTTTCTATTATCCTTTAAAAATATGCTTTCAATTAAATCGAAAGACGTACTTTTCTTTTTAAAATTATTAGTTTCAAGGTCTATTCTATCTATTTTTTTATCTGACTTTTGTAGAATTATTTGGTTATTTTTCTCAATTAATATTTGAGCATCCTCTATCTCTCCCTCACTGTTTTGAGAAAAAATATTGGTAGAAAAAAATAAAATTATAAGTATGCTACAAAGATTCTTCATCATAATTTATTTTCTTAAGAAGTGATAAGGCTTCAGTCTTTACTTCCTCAATTGATGTGTTTTCTATTATTGATGATAAAGTTGCTTCTGCTTGAAATTTATCATCTTCTGATAAAAATATCTCAGCAATTAAAATATAACTTTTACCTGTCCAATATGGGTAGCCTTGAAAATTTTGATTTAATGAGTATAAAGTTTCTAATGCCTGATTATTTTGACCATTATTAAAAAAAATCTGTGCTAGAATTAGGTTAGCTTCTGCAGCACTTTCGTCTTTAACAAGATTTATTGTATTTAATAACATATCTATTGCTGAAGAAGTGTTATCATTTTCTAAAAATGATTTAGCACTTATTAGATTAATTTTATTTCTATTATTAAATGAAATTTTTTCAAAATCATTAACCCTATTAGAATAGTAGAACACAGAATCATAATTTTTCAGATAAAAATAATTTGATAGAATACCTATAAATGATTCTACCCTCTCTCGATTATTTTTACTAACATTTTGAAGATTCTTATAATAATTTATTGATTTCTGGTAATTTTCAAGCCTTAAGTTAATCGAAGCTAGTCTATTTAATGATCTGGAATAGTATTTTGAGTTTATACTATCCGAAATATTCACATATATAATTTCAGCGTTTTTATAATTATTAGTTTTAAAGTATGACTCTGCGAGATAATAGTCAATTTCATTTCTATTAATTATCATATTTCCTAAAGAGTCTAGAGAATTAACTTGATTTATTAAGTCATCGTATTTCTGATTAAAATATAGGTTTCTGATATTTTCATATTCAATATTTTGGATATTATCACTGTCAGGGTACTTAGATCGAAAATCAGATATTTGTTTATTTAAAAGAGAAAAATTATTAGTAAACGATACTATTTTTTGCATCCCAAGTAAAGCTTCTCCCTGAATATTCTTACTATCAATTTTATTAAGGATAAAAAGAAAATCTTTTTCTGCCTGGTCATAGGATTTAAGATTAAAATATGAGGTTGCTCTATTTAGATAAGAATAAGGTACATACTTACTGTATTTTATTTTTTCAATTATTTGAGTGTAATATTCTATTGACTTATCAAACTCAGAGGTTTCAAAATATATTTGAGCTTTCCTAAAAATCGCGTCGTCTGTTAACGATTTATTTGAGTTGTTAATTACCTTATCTAAATACTCAAATGATTTTCTGAATTCACTTAAACCATAATAACATAAAGCGACTTGATACGTCAAATAATTTTTATCTAAGTACTCACTATCAATTACTTTATTATAAATATTTAGAGCTTTTCTGTAATTTTTTGATGCATAATAAGAATCAGCTAGTCTTATAAAAATATCTAAGTCTTCGTTATTTATGCTTTCTGTACTATTTATTTTTTTACTTTTTAGATAATTATCGAAATAAATAGCAGAGTTTTTATAATCTATCATATTGAAAAGAGTATAACCCATTGACCTAAATGCTTTTGATTTAATCTCACTATCAAGATTATTTATACCAAATAGCTTCAATAGTTCTTTTTTTGATTTTGAATATTGATTTGTTACAAAGTAGGCCTCTGATATATTAAATAAAGCCTTTGAGTATATTTGGTTATTATATTTATATTTATTTGATAAGTTAAAGTAATTTATTGCATTCTTAAATTCCCCTTTATTAAATTCATTTACTCCTCTTTGATAAGTTATAAATTGAAACTTTTCTTTTTCTTCGGATGATATATCTGTCTGGTTAGACAAATAATTTATGATCTTATTATAATCATTAGTAAGAAAGTAATTCTCACTAATTAATTTATTGATCTCATCTGATTTGTAATCAGGGAATTCAAATTTTAATTTATTAAGAGTTGTGATAGATAAATTGTAATTTCCAATTTCATATAAACACTTAGAATAATTTAAGAGTGAGTTTCTTGTAAATACGTCATCTTTATTTTCTCTGTAGGCAGCATAGAAATAATTCTTAGCTATATTAAAATTATCTTCTTTGTAGAAGATTGATCCTAAATAATAAGATGCTAGTTGAATGTACTTATTCTTAGTGGTTAATATTTGATTGAATAAAATTTTGGCTTTATCTAGATTATTATTTTTATAATAAGAGTAAGCAAGTAAATATTTTATTTCGTCCCCTCTATCTATTTCATTTTTAATATTTAAAAAATTAGTTATTGATTTACTATAATTATTTTTAAATAGATTCGATTTACCAATAAAAAAAAGACAGTAATCTAAATTATCTGTATAATCATCTAAAGAAGATTCGTATTCTAAAACCTTCTCATAATCTTCTTTTATGAAGTTAATGCTTATCAAAAAAGGAAGTATTTTAGATTGGTAATCATCGTCATAAACTTTATTAAGATACCCTAGAGCTTCTTCAAGCCGATCTAAATTATAATAAATCGCTCCTAATATAAAATTGAGATTATCATTTGATTTTTCTAAGTTTGATAATATTTCCTCAGCTTTTATAAAATCTTTTGTATGATAATAAGATAAGCCAATATAGTAATCGGATTCTTTAGTCTTAGTTTTACTCAAAAATTTTATTGCGTTCTTAAATCTATTATTAGAATACTCATACCTCCCATAAGCATAAATTAAATCCTTTATGGAGCCTGAAAGGTTTGTGTTTATATAATTTTCTATCTCTGCTCTAAATTGATGCTTAAAGTTTTTACTTCTCTTTGATTTAATTATTGAGATATAATAATTATTTGTATAAATTTTATCTTTACTGAGTTCATTAAAATTTTTAGTATAATACTCTATATAAATATCATAAAGTTGATTTTTGAAATATCTTGTAAGCTTATCGTTATTAGATTTTGCACTAAGTGATATTAAAATGAAAATGAAAAAAAATATTTTTCTCATTTATTTATAAATAGTTTAAAACTCATTTCCCTTACTATTGATTTATAATCAAATGATATTGGTTTTATTCCTTTTGATATAAGATCTAATTCACTTAAGTATGCTAAAATTTTTTTTAAGCTTTTTACTGAATATCTATTTATCGCTCTTGAAAATGATTTGGCAACAAAAGGATGGATCCTTAGTGATGATGCAATTGTTTGCGGATTATTAAGATTATTGTTTTTGATAATTAACATCTTAGAATAAAAAGAAAACATATATACCAATAACTGCTGGAAGGGATATTTATTTTCATTAGATGTAAAATAATTGGTGATTTTGGAAAATTTAATTGAATCTTTATCTATCAAGCTATCTTGAAATTCAAAGAAATTATATTCTCTACTTATACCAACAAAATTTAATACATCTTCTTTCTTTATAGTATTATCAACTTTATTCGAAGTAATTTTATTTAGAGAATTATTTATCCTCTCCAGGTTGTTCCCTACATTCTCAATGATAAGAAAAACTGATTCATCATCAATTTTATATCCTTTTTGGGATACCTCATTATTTATCCAGTTTGGTAACTGGTTATCGTAAACTTTATTTTCTTTTGATGTAGAATCTAAAATAATTGTATTATTGGTAAATGACTTGTAAAGTTTTCCTCTCTTATCAATAGATTTACTTTTATGACATATAACTAGAAGTGTAGAATGATTTGGTTTATCAAGGTAATTTTTTAACAGGAGAATAGCCTTTTCGTTAGGTCTTTTAAAGAAATCCATTTCTTGTGCCTCTTTGACTATTACTAGTTTTTTATCAGACATCATTGGGAAGCTATTACAAGAGCCTATTATTGATTCAATATCTGAATCTTTACCGTAGTGGATTTCCTGATTAAATGACCTATGACTTTTATCTATATAAGTATTTTCAATAAAGTCTGAAATCTTATCAATAAAAAAAGTCTCCTCTCCCATCAAAAGATATATTTTAGAGTAAATATCTTTTTTCAAATTCTGAAAAATTTGAGAATAGGATTCTATCATTATTTAATTC
>MDSV01218879.1_pt1 | contig 24823 bp, 24 predicted proteins | sample 810851 | NCBI WGS metagenome assembly MDSV01 (sample SAMN05326640, study PRJNA326480) | marine metagenome | isolation source: seawater | place: Atlantic Ocean: North East | collected 2012
ACCCTAGAGTGAGTTTTAATAGAAATAGAGCGTTTTATAAAAAAATTCTTTCATATAAGAACGTTGTTTTATGTAAAGCCGAATTGAGCACATATGACTTAATAGACAACTCAATTGCAGTAGCTGGTGCTTCAGGATCAGTTGGGTGGGAAGCTTTTCTTAGGTCAAAGCCAGTACTAATGTTCGGATATCGTTTTTTTCAATATGCACCTAATGTATTTAGAATTTTTAACCAGGATCAATGCGAAAAAGCTTTAGAAAAAATATTAAGCAGATCAATTAATATTAATAAAGAAGACATTCTTCTTTATTTAGAAGCTCTAGATCATCATACCTTTGAAGGTTATAATAGCCGTACGAAAGAAAATTTAACCAACATATCGATTTCTGAAAATATAGATAATTACATGATGGCTATTGAAAAATGTAATATATCATGAGTTTAAATAGGGATCAAAAAATAGTTGAACAAACTCAACTAATGCTTTCTGCTCAACAAGAGTCAATACTTAAGAATTGTAATCGAATTGTTGTTGAAAATATTTTTTACAAATACAAGTTATCCGGCGATGCAAAAAAGGAAATTAACTTGGTCGATAATATAATATACGATGATCAGTTTTTTCGGAATGAACTAATTTTACAGAGAAATAAATATGATAAGTATGTAGAAATACTATCAGAAAAGTTAAACAAATATCATAATTTAAATAAATCTAAATTATATTGGGAGCGTATTATAGGCCTTCTTGTCTTGATGCATTTACATCATACTCGATATATTTATAATTTTTTTTTTAAAAATAAACATAGTGGTTATTCAATTAATTTATTAAATACTGAGTCATTTCAAACACCAGAAACAAGTGAAGATTATAGAGATATTGTCCAATTCTCTTACTTAGGGTATGAACAGTTAGTTTCAGAATTTTTTCAATTATTTAAAGACCAATTTAAATTCAAATTAAGTTATTATAAAAAAGAAAATACAAAAAAAGACAATTATCTAACGTCAATTAATTTAAATGATACAAGCTTATTTGCACGTATATTAGGTAAATCAATTGAAGATATATTTTTAAGTTTTTTTTTAAGAATTATAAGCTACATATCTAAAAAATTATTCAATCCAACTATTTTACTTGTTGAAACAATATTTACTCCTAAAAATTATTTAATTTTGATATTAAAAAGTTTTGGAAGGATCCAGTTTATAAATAGCTTCAGAATTCCTTATAGGACTCGTCAAATAGATAATTTAGCAAGAAATAATTTTTTTGGTCTGAAGGAAAATAATCTATCAGATTATGATAAATTTTTTTTTACATCTTTAGATAAATTGTTTCCTAAGTCATTGCTAGAAAATTTTAAAGATAAAAGAAGTTTTGTACAAAAGTATCTAAAAAAATTTAAGAAATTAAATTATATCATCAGTGAAACCTCTCTTGAGGATACTCAGTTGTTGATTAGTGAGTCAAAAGAAAAAAATATTAAATTTATATGTAATGAACATAATTGGATTCAACATAATTGGTTAGGAAACAAAATTTGGTTTCATGCAAGCCAATCCGATTACTTTTTAAGTTTAGGATGGCACAGTGATTGTAAAAATATTATTCCAGCAGGTAGTTTGTTCAGATGGAAAGTAAGGCAAAACCAAAAAAATGATATATCGATATTGTTTGTCTCTAGTTATTGTCAATGCAAGATGACCCATCTTGACTCTCATGGTGAAAGTGGATCTAAAAATATACAGTCATTTATTAAAATGAATAATGATTTTTTTGGATCATTAAATAATGATATTCTGAAAAAAATACATTATAGGCCTCATCCTAATGCTTCATCACCCAGTTTAAAAGAAAACAATTTACAGGATAGTGAAATTTTACCTAAACATTTGGAGACATTCAAATGCATTGACAATCGTAAAAATATTAAAGCTGAAAAGCTTATGGCTAGATCACAAGTAATTGTTGTAAATTACTTTTCAACACCTTGGTTACAGGCTCTACTTTCCAATAAGCCGACAATTATCTTATGGAATTCAGAAGCTTGGTTGTTAGAAGAAAATTATAGTAACTATTTTGAACAGCTTGAGAAAGCAAATATTATCCAAAGAGATCCAAAAAATGCTGCAAAATTCCTTTCTAGTATTATTAATGATCCCATGAAATGGTGGTTAAAAAAAGAAACCATTTTTGCTAGAAAAATGTTCCTAGAAAACAATTTTTTAGGTAGTAATAATCTAAAGAAATTATTATTAAAATTAAGTATGGAAAAAAATACGTTTAATAAAAAAAAGGATACAAAGATTATATGATGAAGAAATATATTTACGTGACAATCTTAATTACAGACCTAAAGAATATTTTAAAAAACTTTTAAATTTACTTAAAAAAAAATTAGAATTCATAAATATAAAATGCCTTTTGAATTAAATGAAAAAATAAAAGTGATCTTATAAGAGTATGGACTATAGATGTCGAAGGAGAAAGAATTATTACTTATGCCTTAGGTATAATTTATGATGGCTATTAGATAGAAATATACTAAATTTAATAACTATTGAAAATAAGATAAAATAAAGTATTAATATAAAAATTAATTTAAGTATCGCGGGGTGGAGCAGTCTGGTAGCTCGTCAGGCTCATAACCTGAAGGTCGTAGGTTCAAATCCTACCCCCGCAACCAATGACTTTATGAATATTTTAATTACAGGTGCTGATGGATTTATAGGCTCTCATTTAACAGAAAAATTATTTGACGAAGGTCATAGCATAACTGCTTTATCATTGTATAATTCATTTAATAATTGGGGTTGGCTAGAAGATGTAAATTGTAAAAATAAAATTAATATTGTTTCTGGTGATATAAGAGACTCAAATTTTTGTAATGAAATAACAAAGAACATTGATATTATTTTTCATCTAGCAGCACTTATTGCAATTCCTTATTCATATATAGCGCCACAAAGCTACATAGATACGAATGTGACTGGTACTCTCAATATTTGTCAAGCAGCAAGAAATAATAATGTAAAACGTATTGTTCATACATCAACCAGTGAAGTATACGGATCGGCAAACTATGTTCCTATTGACGAAAAACATATTTTGCAACCTCAGTCACCTTATAGTGCAAGTAAAATTGGCTCTGACGCAATTGCAATGAGCTTTTTTAATTCTTATGAACTGCCAGTTACAATACTAAGACCATTTAATACTTTTGGTCCAAGACAATCTGCCAGGGCAGTTATACCTAATATAATAATCCAAATTGCATCAAAAAATGATTTTATATCAATTGGTGATTTGACGCCTACAAGGGATTTTACCTATGTAAAAGATACTTGCGAAGCCTTTTGCAAGGTATCATTAATAGATGAAACAATTGGCAAAACAATTAATGTTGGTTCAAATTTTGAAATAAGTATTAAAGACACCGTTGATTTAATTAAGAAATTGATGAAAAGTGATAAACAAACCAAAATCGAAAACAAAAGGATAAGACCAAAAAATTCGGAAGTAGACAGATTATTATGTGATAACTCACTTATTAAAAATGTGACTAAATTTGACTTAAAGCATACATTTGAAGAGGGACTAACTGAAACAATAGAATGGTTTAGTAAAGAAGAGAATCTTAAAAAATATAAAAGTTTTATTTATAATATATAGTCATGAAAGCATTTTATAATTTACCTGAAAAAGTAATTTTTTGTAAAAGGTGTGTTGTCTCAAATCAAAGACCATCATCTATTCCTGAATTTAAACATACAAGAAATAGAGATGGAGCAAAGTATATTACAATTGATGAAGATGGTATATGTGATGCATGTAGGCACGCTGAAATGAAAGAAAAAATCAATTGGAATGAAAGAGAAGAAGAGTTAAGAACTCTTTTAGATAAATATAGAAGTAAAGATGGTTCATACGATTGTTTAGTTCCAGGAAGTGGAGGTAAAGATAGCATATTTCAATCACATATTCTTAAATATAAATACAATATGAACCCACTCACACTTACATGGGCTCCTCTAATGTATACTGATTATGGATATAAAAATTTTATAGAATGGATAAATGTTGGTGGTTTTGATAATATTAATTTTAAACCCAACGGCGTTATACAAAAAAAACTTACAAAACTATCACTTATAAATTTACTACATCCATTTCAAACTTTTATTTTGGGACAAAAAAATCTGGCTCCAAAGATTGCTAAGCAAAATAATATTAAATTGGTATTTTATGGTGAAAATGAAGCAGAGTATGGAAATCCACTAGCTGATAACACATCATCTTTAAGAGATAAATCTTACTATGTACAAGAAAATCTAGATGAAATATATCTCGCAGGGCTTTCACTAAAAGAGCTTGAGGAAGTTCATGAAATCAAACAAAAAGATTTATATCATTATCTGCCGACAGTAGATGAAAAATATGACTCTCAAGACTTACAAGTTCATTATTTAGGATATTATCTAAAATGGGATCCACAGGAAGTATATTATTATGCTCACGAATATTCCAATTTCTCTGCAAGACCATATAGATCTCAAGGAACTTACAGTAAGTACTCCAGTATAGATGATAAGATTGATGACTTACATTGGTATACCACCTATATTAAATTTGGCATTGGGAGAGCAACTTTTGATGCTTCACAAGAAATTAGAAATAAGCATATAAACAGGGAAGAAGCTAGCGCCCTTGTTAATAAATTTGATGGGGAATTTCCTGATAAGTATTTTTTGGATATTATGCAATACTTAGAGATGCAACCTGAAGAGTTCTATGAGTTATGTGATAAATTCAGATCTCCACACTTATGGAATTTTTCCGGAAACCAATGGAGCTTGCGTCACACTGTAAACAGTGAAAGTTGATTTATATATTTTTTAAAATGTAGGGATCTTTAAATAAATTTTCATCCCGACTAGTTAGGTTTAAATCAATTTTCATTTTAAAAAATTCTTGCACAATTTTTTTATTGAAATCTGCTGATTTTGAGTATCGCAATCCCTTTTTAGTATCTTGCTGTATTGGGTTAAGTTTAAATATACTTTCATCTTTAATTCTTTCGACTAGGGATTCAAATGCAGATTTCACAGTTGACATTGTATATAAGTATGGGTTTTTGTTAAAATCTGATAATGCATGATACAAGATTGGTCCACTATCAAGACCGTTTGTAAGCAAATGAATGGTCGCCCCAACCATAACTGGATTATTGTCAAAAAGTGCCCAAAAATTACAGTCTGTGCCACGGTAATAAGGTGACACTCCCATATGAATGTTTATTGCCTTCTTCTTTACAAGAAACTCTATGAGCTCACCTTTTATAAAGGATGAGCCAAAGACTATATAAATGTCACTCTTTAAAAAGTCTTTTAATTTGCCAATATTTATATGATTAAGATCACCAAATTGTATAGGTAGAATATTTACTTGGGAGCAATTTATATGAGCATCTTTAAAAAGCTCACTTTGAGCTATTAATACATTTTTGAAATAATTTTCTACAATTTCTGATGCTTCGTAGCTCCCTCTCATTTTACCTGGAAAAATTGTTTTACTCTCTTGCACTACAAACAATTCATCACACACTTTTGAAAGCATGTTTATTAAACTTATGTGTCTTATATTATTAGAAGTAAATAATGTAATTTTCATTTTGTTAATTCTTTTAGAATGATTGAATGATCTTGTCTTGCAATTTCAAGTGATGAATTATTTATTTTTTTCATTCCCCTTTCAGGCTCAATTTCAAGTGTTTGTTTAAAGCCTAATTCTATATTTAATTTTTTTAGAATATTTAGAGTATCATTATTATAACTACCGCAAGGATGGGACATGGAATTAATAGATTTATCTTTAGGCATAATAGCTTGAAGTGTATCTAAATTTTTCTTATAATCTCTGTATTGATCTTCATAGGATAATTTCTCAAGTCTAGTCGGATGAGAATGAGAATGAAGACCAATTTGATGTCCAAGTTTACTTAGTGTATTGACATGCTTTGAATTGAGAAATAGTATTTGGTCAAAGCTGTTTTGTTTACAATTCTTTTCGTCAAACATTTCTCTCATTATAGTTTTGTATTCATATTGTGAGATAAGATAATCACGTATTAGTCTAAACTTTATGTCATTTATTGAGTAATAAGGAAATTTTTTTTCATACATATTAATTTTATCCTTATTTTTTAAAAAAAATTCTTTTAAATTATATGGTACTTTTTTAAAAAAACTAAAGTAGAATTCATTTATATCGCCGAAATAATTAATTCTAAAGTATCTATAAACCTCTAATAAGTCTGGTTGTTTTTCAAAGATTGACGAGTAAATAAAGAAAAAACTTTTTATTTTTAGTTCTTCTAAAACTGGCAATGCAACATCATATTGGCATCTTAAAGAGTCATCAAAAGTCAGACATAAATGATTATCTTTCAATGAGTTTTCATTAATTCTATAAATAAATTCATCAGAGTTAATAATATTTTCCCTACCTATATACTTAATAATTTTATAGAAATCATCTTTACTTATACTACCTTGACTTGTTTTATGTATAGTTTTGTCATGAAAGTGATGAAACATAATTCCATGAAAATAATTATTATGATTTCTAAAGTAACTCATAAATCAATTATTAACATTAAAACTCGATGATACTTTTAGCCTTGCTTAACTCATTAATTTGGCCAGTATCCAACCAATTGTCTTTTTCAATTTTAAAAACTGATATTTTGTGATCCTTTTTTTTCAAAAATTTAATTAAATAGTTGATATCCATGGACTTATTTCTATCAATGTATTCAAGTACTTTCTTGTTAAATACATACATACCTACATTTACTTGAAACTTTATGTCGGGCTTCTCAACAATTTGCTCTAAATACCCTTTACTATCAGTTATTATTGACCCATAAGAAAATTTTAAATACCTATCTGAAATTACTAAAGTCATTATCGATTTAGATCTTTTGTGATTTTCAAGCAATTTTTTAAAATCGATATCAATTATAGTATCGCAGTTTGATAAAATAAAATTAGTTGTTACTGTTTTTTTTTCCATTAATCCTAAGCTTCCACAGGTACCTAAAGATTTTTTTTCTTCAATAAATGATATTTCTTTCTTATAGTTTTTCTCAGCAAAGAAAGCCTTAATAATATGATTTTTAAAGTTTATTGATAATTTAATTTTTTTTGCACCGTGAAATCTATAATTATCAATAATATGTTCGATTATAGCTTTATCATTTATTGGCAAAAGTGGTTTTGGTAAAATATTGGTGTAAGGCTTGAGTCGCGTGCCTTTTCCTCCCGCCATAACAATAATTGATGTATTTTTTAGTACAGACGATTTTCGGATCTTCTTTTTCTTTCTAAAAATAGATTCCCAGCTAATTACTGATATTATTTTATTATTATCATTGACGATTGGCAGTAAGTTAATTTGTTCTTTATCAAAAATATCTTTTATATCACTTTCTGAGTATTTATCCCTTAGAACAAATTTTGGATTTTTGTTATATATTTCTTTTATGCTTGAGCTTATTGATAAGTTTCTAAGTAGAGCTCTTCTTATATCTCCATCAGTTAGAGATCCCAACAGTTTCCTTTTTTTATTAATAATAAAAATAGTATTATGTCCAGAAGCATTAATTTTAGATAAACATGATTTAATAGATGCTGTCTTATAACATAGATATTTAGATATTGAAGTTACCATTTAGATAGTACCTAATTTTATAGATTTAAGTATTAAGTTTAACTTGAAAAAAAATAATAACATCTTTAACAATACAGTTAAATGAAAAATCAATATTGCTACCAAAAAATGAATTTCAGAGATTGATTAAGTTATTGATTATAACGAACTTAATTTACATCATTTAGTTATTATTTGAAATTAAATTAAGCTGAACTTTTGAGTAATTTTAATCTATTTTAGAAAAAATAAAACAATATAGTATTCATAAATATGTTAAATAATAAGGAATTATATTGCAATAACTTAATAAGTTTTATCAGAGATATTTATAAAACTAAGGGAGTTATTCCGTTACATGAGCCATTGTTTAATGGCAATGAAAAAAAATATGTTTTGAGTGCAATCAATTCTTCATTTGTTTCTTCAGTAGGTAAATATGTAAATGAGTTAGAAAGTAGAATAGCAAAATTTACAGGTAGTAAATATGCAATCGCTACTTGTAATGGTACTAGTGCTTTGCATATAAGTTTAATAATAAATGGATGTGATACTAATACCGAAATTTTAACACAGTCGTTGAGTTTTGTAGCTACTAGCAATGCAATAATGTACTGTGGTGCAAAGCCTATATTTATTGACGTGGAAAGAGATACCCTCGGCATGTCACCTGAATGCTTACAGTCATTTTTAGAAGAAAATTGTGAAATTAGAAATGATGGAAAGTGCTGGAATAAGAGGACTAATAGGATTATTAGCGCTTGCTTGCCAATGCATACATATGGTTTCATGCTAAGAATAAATGAAATAAAGAAAATTTGTAAAAGTTATAGAATACCTCTTATCGAAGATTCAGCAGAGTCTATGGGGAGTTATTTAGATAAACAGCATTCAGGAACTTTTGGAGCAGTTTCGGCATTTAGTTTTAATGGAAATAAAATAATGACTACAGGTGGGGGCGGTATGATTATTACCGATAATAAAATCTATGCAAAAACAGCAAAACATTTAACAACCACTGCTAAAATAAGTCATGAATGGAATTTTATTCATGATAGTGTTGGATATAACTATCGAATGCCAAATTTAAATGCGGCACTTGGACTTGCTCAATTAGAACAAATGAAAAATTTTATAAAGAAAAAAAAGAAAATATCTACGATGTACAAAAAATTTGCTGATCAAAATAATCTTAAAATGATTAGTGGTATTAAAAATACAAAACCAAATAATTGGCTTAATATACTATTGGCCAAAGACCTTAAACAAAGAGATTTGATATTAAGAGAAACTCATAATCATAATATTCTAACTAGACCCGCATGGGAACCTCTTCATTTACTAAAAATGTATAAAAACTGCCAAAAGCAAAGACTAAAAAATACAATGTGGTTATATAAAAGAATTGTTTGTCTTCCAAGTAGTGTAAAAGATGTCTAAAAAAATTAAAGTAATTGTTGTTACAGGAAATCGTGCAGACTACGGACTTTTATACTGGACACTAAAAGAGCTAAAAAATTCTAAAAAATTTACTTTGAAACTCGTAGTAACTGGTTCCCATCTTTCAAATAAACATGGTTTGACAATGAATCAGATTATAAAGGATAAATTCAAAATATCTAAAAAAATTAAATTAGATTTAAAACTTGATGGCGAGAAAGATATTAGTAATTCTCTTGCAATTGGTATTAAAAAGTTTTCTATTTATTTTGAAAAGCAAAGGCCCGATTTAATTTTAATTTTAGGAGACAGGTACGAAACATTTGCATCCGCAGTTGCTGCCTATATATCAAGAATACCAATTGCTCATGTACATGGTGGAGAAACTACAAGGGGAGCTTTTGATGAAGCTTTTAGACACTCAATTACTAAAATGTCTCATTTACACTTTACGACAACAGATATATATAAAAAAAGAGTAATTCAATTAGGCGAGGCTCCAAACACAGTTCTTTCGGTTGGCGCTCCTGGGATAGAAAACATAAAAAGAATTAAATTATTTAAATTAGAAGATTTAGAGTCAGAAATTAACTTTCAATTCAATAAAAGAAATTTACTTATTACATATCACCCCGTTACATTAGAAAATCATACAACTAAATATCAGATAAAAAATCTTCTGGCATCTTTAGATAAATTAAAAAATACTAATTTAATTTTTACTAAATCAAATGTAGATACGGGAGGCAGTACAATTAACAACACTATTAAAGTTTATGTTGAATCAAATAAAAATAAAGCAATATTATTTTCTTCCTTAGGCTCTAAAAGATATTTATCAATTTTAAAATATGTTGATGGCATAGTTGGTAATTCTTCAAGTGGTATTATTGAGGCTCCATCTCTAAGGGTTGGAACAGTAAACATAGGTGATAGACAGTTGGGAAGAGTGCAAGCAGCAAGTATTATTAATACATCCAATAGTGAGAAGGATATAACTAAAGCAATAAAAAAACTTTACACTAAAAAGTATACTGACTTACTTTTAAAGGTAATTAATCCCTATGGATCAGGTAATGTTGCAAAAAAAATTGTTAACAAAATTGTACATACTGACTTTACAAAATTAATTAAAAAAAAATTTCATGACATATAAAATTAATCAAAAAAAATTATATTTTATAGCAGAAGCTGGCGTAAATCATAATGGAGATTGTAAATTAGCATTAAAACTTGTAGATGCTGCTATAAGCGCTGGTGCTGATGCAATAAAATTTCAAACATTTAAATCAGAAAACTTAGTATCACATTCAGCTGTTAAGGCAGATTATCAAAAGCTAAGAACAAGAAAAAATGAAAGCCAATTTGAAATGCTCAAATCGTTAGAACTTTCGGAGAAAGAATATTTTCAAATAAAAAAATATTGTCAAAAAAAAAAGATAGATTTTATAACAACAGCATTCGATGAAGATAGTCTACAATTCATTGTAAAAAAATTAAAAGTAAAAATATTGAAAATACCTTCGGGGGAAATTACCAATGGTCCTCTACTACTCGCACATGGATTAACTGGATTAAAAATTATTCTTTCCACAGGAATGTCTTCTATACAAGAAATTAGAGAAGCACTTAGCGTAATAGTTTATGGCTATATGAACAAAAACAAGAAATTTAATAATCTGACAAAAAAAGCATTTTTGAAAGCTTTAAATAGTAAGAAAGGCCAATCTATATTGAAAAAAAAAATAACTATTCTTCATTGCACTACAGAATATCCTGCTCCTATAGATGATATAAATTTAGATGCAATATATGACGTTTTAAAAAATTTTAATGCTAATATTGGCTACTCTGATCATAGCAAGGGAGAATTAGTTTCACTAGCAGCAGCTTCCATGGGAGTAAAAATAATTGAAAAACACTTTACATTAAATCAGAATATGGTGGGCCCCGATCATAAAGCCTCCCTCAACCCCGCAGAGCTTAAATCATTAATAAGGAAAATTAGAAAAATAGAAACGATAAAGGGCATTAAAGTTAAGAAAGCTTATAAATCTGAGATTAAAAATATACATATTGCTCGAAAAGTTCTGATTGCTAGAAAAGAAATAAGAATCGGTGAAAAGTTTAACGATCAAAATATGACTGCAAAAAGAGCTGGAAAAGGAATAAATCCGATGAATTATTGGAAGTATTTAGGAAAAAAGTCTACTCGCGTATACAAAAAAGATGAAATCATAAAATGAAAATTGGTTATTTTGCAGACGGGCCCTGGTCACATCAAGCATTAGAGAGAATCAATCTAAAAAATCAATTTGAAATTGTATTTATTGTTCCGAGATACGAAACACAAGACCCAATTTTAAAAAAATGGGCAGAGGAAAAAAATATAGATTTTCTAGTTTTAAAAGATGTTAATTCAAATGATAATATTGACTTATTAAATTCATATGATGCAGATCTTTTTGTATCTATGTCTTTTAACCAAATAATTAAAAAAAAATTATTAACGATTGCGCCGAAAGGTTTTATAAATTGTCATGCAGGTGCACTTCCATTTTATAGAGGAAGAAATATTTTAAATTGGGTTTTAATTAATGATGAAAAGCATTTTGGGGTTACTATTCATTATATAGATGAAGGCATAGATACAGGTGATATTATTTTACAAAAAAAATATGAAATTTCTGACAATGACGATTATAAATCTTTATTAGATCGATCATATAAATACTGTGCAGAATTACTGCTAGAAAGTTTAAATTTAATTAATGAAGGCAATCTTGAAGTCATTAAACAAAATGAAATAAATACAAATGGCTCTTATTATAAAAAAAGGAATATTGGGGACGAAATAATTAACTGGAATAGTAGCAGTAGACAAATCTTCAATTTTATAAGAGCAATTAGTCATCCTGGGCCATGTGCAAGAACTTATATTAATAATATTGAGTATATGATTGAAAAAGCTGTCGAGCAAAATATAGATAATAAAAGTTTAGAAAATATTATTTATCATGTACCTGGTACTATTGTTGAAGTAGAAGATAATCAGATCAAGGTTAAAACTGCAAATAGCTTTATATTAATCACTAAATTTAGGTCAGTTGAAAAATCGCACTATAAAATAAAAATAAATGATAAGTTTAGTAATAAAGTAGAAATATGAAATACATAAGAATAATCCCAAAACTTGATGTAAAAGGTGATAATCTTGTTAAAGGCATACATTTAGAGGGTTTGAGAGTACTTGGAAAACCATCTAATTTTGTCAAGTATTACGCAGAAAACGGAGCAGATGAGATTATATATAATGATGTAGTAGCAAGCTTATATGGAAGAAACGGATTACTGGACTTAATATCTTTTACAGCTAAGGAATGTTCTATACCTATTACTGTTGCTGGAGGAATAAGGAAAATTGATGACATCAAAAATGTTTTAAAAGCTGGTGCAGATAAAGTCGCTATAAATACAGCAGCAATTGATGATATAAACTTTATATCCAATGCAGTAAATATTTTTGGATCTTCAACAATAGTTATTACAATTGAGTCATCATTTTACAATGACAAATTTATGGTTTTTACAAATAATGGAAGAGAATACACTGGACTAAGTGTTCTAGAATGGATTCAAATTATTCAAGAAAGAGGGGCAGGAGAAATTTTATTAACCTCAATTGATAATGAGGGAACAGGAAAAGGTTTCAATGAGGATCTTATAGAGGTAGTAAAAGACAAAATAAAAATCCCTCTTATAGTTCATGGAGGAGCAAAGACTCCTGAAGACATTATAATTTTAAATAAGAAATTTAAAATTGACTCATTTTCAATTTCGTCAATGTTGCACTATAACTTTATAAAAAAAAACAATGATGAAATTCAAAATTTTGAATTAGGAAATACTTCGTTTTTACAATCAAAAGAAATATTTAAGGAATTTGGTGAATATTCAATAAAGAGTATCAAGGATGAGCTCTCAAAAAGTAATATTAATATAAGAAATATATGGTAGAAGATAAACTTGACATAGCGATTATAGATTATGGAATAAACAATTTATTTAGTGTCAAAAGAGCCTGTGATATTATAGGTCTAAAATCACTTATAACTTCAGACTCTGATATTATTCTTAGTGCTAAAGGCGCAATTCTTCCTGGTGTTGGAGCATTTCCACATGCAATGAAAATAATTAAATCAAAAAAACTCGACTATACAATATTAAAATTTGTAGAGAGTAAAAAACCTTTATTGGGTATTTGTTTAGGTATGCACTTATTGCTAGAAAGTAGTACAGAATTTGAGGAAACTCCTGGCCTTGCTGTAATAAAAGGATCTACAAAAAAATTTAAATTTTATGAAGATAAAAAAAATATTTGCAGCGTCCCACAGATTGGCTGGAATAAGATATATTCAAATGACTGCAGTTGGGAAGGCACTATTTTATCTAATAACAAAAATGAGGACTTTATGTATTTTGTTCATAGTTATTACGTTGAAGTTGAGAGGAATATAGCCCTTGCAAATACATTCTATGGACAGTATGACTACTGTTCAACTTTTCAAAAAGATAATATTATGGCTACACAATTTCATCCTGAAAAAAGTGGAGTAAAAGGTCTTAAAATATATAAAAATCTAAAAGATGTGATTTCAAAAAATTGATATTATTGTATTTATGGAGACAGCATTAGTTATAGGATACGGATCAATCGGCAAGAGGCATGTAAAGATACTTACAAAATTTAAAAAATTTAAGCAAATAGTTGTATTCACAAAGCAAAAAATTAAAAACTTTAAGACAATATCTAAATTATCTGAAATTATAGAAATATGTCCAACATACATCGTCATTTCTTCAAGAACAAATCAGCATTTTAAATACCTAAACTTTTGCGAGAAGAATTTTAGCGGAAAAACAATTTTAGTTGAAAAACCATTATTTGAAAAAACAAGACGGATATCTATAAAAAAAAATAGAGTATATGTTGGATATAATCTAAGATTTCACCCTGTAATTCAAAAGATAAAAAAAATTATTAAGATAAAAGACATATTCAATATAAATATCCAAAATTCATCATTTTTACCTAACTGGAGATCTAATATTAATTACACAAAATCTAATAGTGCTAAGGATTCATATGGTGGGGGCGTTTTACTAGAGTTAAGTCATGAGCTAGATTTTATAAGATATTTATTTGGGGACTATAAAATTAATTATTCATTTAACAAAAAAATTAGTAATTTGAAAATTAATACAGATGATATTTTAATACTTAGTGCCTTTTTAAAGAATAAAAAAAGGGATAAAATTATATTAAATTTAAACCAAAATTTTTTTTCAAAGATCTTAAGAAGAGATATTTTTATTGATGGGAAAAATATGTATATTCATGCTGATTTAATTAATTCTAAAATAAAGATTATTAGAAATAAAAAGATCCAGACTTTTGCAAATAATAAGCAAGCTAATATTATTTTAGATGAAACATACTATAATTTACATAAGTCAGTTTTAAAGAATGATGAAAAAATAGTATGTACTTATAAGCAGGCTTTAAAAATAATGAATGATATAGAAGCGATAAGAGGGAAATAAATTAAATGAAAGTATTATGTACTATTTGCGCTAGAGGTAATTCACAAGGAATAAAAAATAAAAATATAAAAAAGATAAATGGTTCTCCTCTAATTAAATATACAATTGATCATGCTATAAAGAGTAAACTATTTGAAGACATATTAGTATCAACGGATGATAAAAGAATCGTATCATTATCAAAGAAATTTGGAATTAAAAATATTGTTGATAGACCAAGAAGATTAGCTTCAAACAGTGCGGGAAAACTATCATCGATAAAACATGCATTAAAAAGTTTAGAAGTACAACTTGATAAGAAATATGATGTTGTTATAGATTTAGATGTGACATCGCCTCTTAGAAATATTTCTGATATTTTTAAGGCATATGAAATTTTTACTAAACATAAGGCATCAACTTTACTTAGTGCAACACCTTCTAGAAAGAATCCCTATTTTAATCAAGTACATAAAACTAAAAAAGGTATAAGATTAGTCAGACCTGGAAAAAAATATTATCGAAGACAAGATGCTCCAAAAGTATATGATTTAAATGCATCAATATATATTTTCAGAAGGAGCTCATTAGTTAAAAGCAACACCATATATACGAATAATTCATTCATTTATTTAATGCCTGAAGAAAGATCTATAGATATTGATAATATGAGCGATTTTCACTATGTTGAATATCTGATGAAAAAACAAAAAAAAACTCCATGAAAAAAAATATTGTCATTGTGGGTGGTAGTGGTCTATTAGGTTTTTCAATTGCTAAATTTCTATTTTCGTCTGGATATAATGTTATAATTGCAGATAAAAATTCTACGAAAAAAATAAAAAATCATAATATTCATTTTATAAAATGTGATGTTACTAAAGATGATGAGATAGACTTCTTAATTTCAAAATTAAAAAAAGAATTCAAAAAAATCGATGCTGTTATTTACTCTGCATATCCTAAGTCAAAAAAATGGGGAGCATCATTTGAAAGTTTAAAAAGAAGATACTTGAATGAAGATTTACAAGCACAGCTAGGCAGTGCAATTATTTTTTCCCAAAAAATAATTAAATATTTTCGAAAACAAAATTATGGCAGCTTAATTCACTTGGCCTCAATTCAAGGTATTACATCTCCAAAGTTTGCACATTATAAGAATACTAATATGGTCTCGCCAATAGAATATTCTGCGATGAAGTCAGGAATAATATCCGTCACCAAGTATCTTGCAAAGTTTTATAAAAAAGAAAATATTAGAGTAAATTGTATTAGTCCTGGAGGAATATTGGATAATCAGGACAAAAGATTCTTAAAAAAATATAAAGCTGAATGTGGCTCTAAAGGCATGCTAGACTCTGAAGATATTAACAGCACAGTTGAATTCTTATTATCTGATGGATCTAATTATATAACTGGACAAAATATAATTGTGGATGATGGGTGGTCACTGTAATAATTTTTAGAAAAATCAATTAAGTTTCCCAAAAATATTATTCAATAAAGACTATTTTAGTATATGTTTAAAAAATATTAGTATGGATAAGAAAATAGCATTAATAACTGGTATAACCGGCCAAGATGGCTCATACCTTGCTGAATTTTTATTAAAAAAAGGGTATGAAGTTCATGGAATTAAAAGAAGATCTTCATCAATTAATACAGACAGAATAAATCACCTTTATCAAGACATTCACGAAAATGATGTAAAGTTATTTCTTCATTATTCTGATCTTACTGACGGAAGTTCTCTAAGGAGCTTAATTAAAAAAATTAAACCAACAGAAATATATAATTTAGGCGCTCAAAGTCATGTATCAGTTAGTTTTGAGTTGCCTGAATATACAGCTGATGTTGATGCGTTGGGTACATTAAGGATACTTGAATGCATAAGAGAACTTGGATTGAAAGATGTAACTAAATTTTATCAAGCATCTAGTTCTGAATTATACGGTCTTGTCCAGGAAACGCCTCAGAATGAAAATACAAAATTTTATCCAAGAAGTCCCTATGCTGTAGCTAAAATGTATGCTTATTGGATATGTATTAACTATAGAGAAGCATATAATATTTTTGCGTGCAATGGCATCTTGTTTAATCATGAGTCTCCCAGGCGAGGTGAAACTTTTGTTACTAGAAAAATCACTAAAGGTTTATCAAATATAGTTTATGGTTTGCAGGACTGCATGTATCTTGGAAATCTTAATGCAAAAAGAGATTGGGGGCATGCAAGAGATTATGTAGAAATGCAATGGTTAATGCTACAACAAGATAAACCAGAAGATTATGTTATTGCAACAGGACAAACATACAGTGTAAAAGAATTTTTCGAAAAATCTTGTAAATATCTAGGTTATGATATCGAATTTGAAGGCAATGGTATTAATGAAATTGGAAGAATTCAGAACATAAATAATCCAAGGGTCACAGACAACAAACTCAAAGTCGGAGATGTTATAATACGTGTTGATTCCAAATATTTTAGACCAACAGAAGTTGATGTTTTGATAGGAGATCCTCTTAAAGCAAAAAAAGATTTAAATTGGATTCCAAAAACCTCTCTTAATGATTTAGTAGAAGAGATGATGGATAGTGATTTGAAAAATGCTCTTAAAGATAAAACTTTAAGAGAAAAAGGTCTTAAATAGCTTATATAAATGATAAGCAATATAGATAAATTAAATAAAATATTTATTGCTGGTCACAATGGTATGGTTGGCAGTGCCATCATTAGAAAACTTAAATCATCGGGAGTTTCTGACGACTGCATTATTACTAAAAATAAAAATGAACTAGATTTGACTAATCAAAGCTCTGTAAATAGTTTTTTTAATTCTGAAAGTATTAGCTGTATATTCTTAGCGGCTGCGAAAGTTGGTGGGATTATTGCTAACAATAATATGCCAGCAGAGTTCATTTATGACAATATTCTTATACAATCAAATATAATTAATGCCGCCTATAAAAAAAATGTAAAAAGATTAATATTTCTAGGATCAAGTTGTATTTATCCTAAAAATGCGAAGCAGCCAATTAAAGAAAATGAATTTTTAAATGGTCATTTAGAGCCAACTAATAGACCTTATGCAGTAGCAAAGATTTCAGGCATTGAAATGATTTGGGCATATAATAGACAGTTTACAGATAGCTCAATTACAAAATCAATAGCAATTATGCCATCAAATTTATATGGAAAAAATGATAATTATGATCTTGAAAATAGTCATGTAATTCCTGGTTTGATTCATAAATTTCATGCTGCAAAGAAAAACAAAGATGATTTTGTAACAGTATGGGGAACCGGAAAGCCATTGAGAGAATTTACATCTGTTGATGATCTTGCTGATGCCTGTCTTTTTTTGTTGGACCTAAATAAAGAAGAATTTAACGATATAAGTGCTTATAATAGAAACTCTGGCTTGCCACCAATAATTAATGCAGGTTCAGGTAAAGAGGTTACTATTAAACAACTAAGTGAAATTATTTCTGAAGTTGTAGGTTTCAAAGGCAATATTAAATTTGATACTTCCATGCCTGATGGCACTATGAGGAAGATTATAGACTCTTCAAGAATAAATAAGCTAGGATGGAAACCCAAAACTGAATTAAAAATAGGAATATATGAGGCTTATCAAGATTTTTTAGCTATCAATACATAAATATTACAGAATTGATAGGGCATAAGTGTCATCAAGGATTTTTGTATTAAAAATCCAAACCATGACAACTTGTAACCTTCTTTCCTTGCTAAATTTTCATTAAATATCTTATGACTTCTGTGCCTAAAAAATGAAAATTTATACAGAATTGGCATATTTTCTACTGGCTTGATATACTTCACCTCAAAGCCGGCTTTATGAAAAAGTTCTTTAAATTCTGTCTTTGTTAAATTCATCTTATGAAAAAATTTTTTTGTATTTACCTTATTTCTATCTTTCTGTTTTCTTTCCTCTAAAAAATCAACAATTTTTGTTTGGATATTATCAGCTCTAAAGGACACACAAATTGAACCACCTTTCTCTAAAACTCGATGACTTTCATTAATTGACTCTTTCAAACCTTGGTCAAGGTTATGAAACAAACCAAATGCAAGTATATATTTGAAATATTCATCGTTAAATTTGAGTGATTTTATGTCATCAACAAAAACTTTTAAGCCATTATCATCTGTTTTAAGTTTTTCAATTGCGTTTGCGATGAAGTCAATACCAATAATATCATGCTGTTTATTATGAAAATATTTAAGTATTCTTCCTGCTCCACAACCAGCTTCAAGTATTTTTCCATCATTTTTCGAAATCATTTTAAGAGCAAACTTAAGTGGATATATGCTTTCATTTTGCATTACTGTATCAGTCTCAATATTACTCCACCTTTCTTCCCAATAGTTTTTATTTTTTTTATTTCTATATGTAATTCTCATTTTATTTTAAAAGTGCTATATGTTTTAAAACAGGATGAATTATAAAATAATTTTTATAATTCTTTTGAGACATAGTTTTCGGTTTAATTACCTTTTTTATTTTATATTGCTTTAAAATGTTAACTAAAATAATCCCACGCAAATAAGAGTCATAAAAATAATCTATTTCAAACTTATTTTTTGGAGGACAAAATTCTTTTCTATTTATAATTGGACCACTATCTATTTTCTTATTGAGAAATATTGCACTTGCTCCCATTTTATTTTTTTCTAAAATACTATAGTAATTAGTAGTGCTCCCCTTATAATTTGGTATGTATCCACCGTGTACATGTAAAAATTTCTTACCAATCGATAAAATATTTTTTTTTAAAATTACTCCCCCATAACCAGAGTAAATAAAAATTTTTTCATTTCTACTCTTAAGTATTTTAATTACTTTTTTATCATGAATATCTTTTGTATTAATTGTGTTATATTCTATGGGAAGTTCTCTTAATTTTTCTGATAACTCAAAATTAATGTTTATTCTTTTAGTATTAGTAATCTCCTTTGATTTAAATTTACTCTGTTTGTTTTGTTTTAAGTAAATTATGTAATTAGGCAGTAGTTTATGCATATCTAGCATTGCCAAATAGACTTTTGATCTTGTGGTATCCGTCAGAATTAGTCCAATATTTCTCATTAATTAACCTTAATCTTAATCTTATTTCGATTAAATAAATTTATTACGAATACTTTTTCAAGTAATAAGGATAATTTAATTTTAGTTAAAGTATTCACGTCTAATTTTTGCTGGGAAACAATTAGATCATTTATTTTTAGTAAACAATTTAAATAACGTAAATTTTTAAACTTAATATATGTAAGGCATAAAATTAATGCAAAATTTGCATAAATATCTAAATTTAAATGAGAACTGTTTACGCGCTTAAATAATAGGTTATATTTTTCATCTATCTGTTTTGATACTTCAAACTTAGTTAAGAATTTATCAATATATTTAATAACTTTTTTATTCTTTTTGTCTATCTTAGAGGATATAATCATTTTAAATAAATTATTTGTAAATATAAATTTAGAATCTTTAATAGATCTGCCTCTCTGTTTTTCTTTGTCTACAATTTTATTTTTGATTAAAAATAATTTTAAATTACTATAATTGAATTTCCTTTTTTTTATCTGATTGCTAAGTTCTTCTTGAAATCTATCAATTAAACTGTCTGTAAATTGTGAACTAGTCCTTTTATTTATTAAATAATCACGATCCTTGATGTAGGCACTGAGAAATTCTAAACCGAGAAAACTTGAATACATATAATCCTCTCGATGAATAAGAAGATTTTTTTTAGTGTATTTATATTTACTCATCAGATATTATCTTATTTACGATTAGTTCAGAGTGATTTAGTAAATAATCAATATCGTGATTATTTTTTATATGTAGATTTGGATTCTTTGGAATAGGAAATTCGATATCAACACCAACAACATTAACTATTTTTTTACTCATTGCCTTTGCATATATTCCTTTTACATCTCTTTTTTTTAAATGCTCAATTGGAGCATCAATAAATACTTCATAGTAATTTTTAAAAGTATTCCGATTATTTTCTAAGATATCTGGAAATATTGCTAAGACAGCACACACCACATGAATGCCCTGTCTATCACAAAATTTACAAAAATTTGCAATTCTTTCAGCATTTATTTTCCTATCTGAAAGAGTATATGACAGATCATTACCAAAAGCCTCTCGAAAGTCGTCTCCATCAATAAGTAAAATATTTTTTTTTATTTTTTTAACATCTTCAATTACCTTTTGAGCTAAAGTTGATTTACCAGAACCTGACATGCCAATAAGCCATACAATCATAATTTAGTCCTTGTGCTCTTAATTAATTTATTTGCAATTTTTAAATCATTTACTGAATCTATTTCAGTCCAAAAAAAATTGCTTTTCATATACCCCATCTCTATAATTTTGTTTTTTATAGATAAATCTAAAAATGATGTAAGGTCTATTTTTGGTTTTTTTATTTTATTAAAAAATATTTTTAATTTTAAAAAATCATTATAATTAAGCTTCATAATCCCCATAAACTGAACTTTCGGTAATTTGCTATGAATTATTTTTTGACCAATCGAAAGTATCTTATTACCCTTTAAGGTAACATCTTCTGCATCATTGTATATTTCTTTCATATTCATTCTTTGTTTCCAATTCTCAAGCCAATTATAATTTAAAGGGACTGTGCTAGTATTTTTTTTAAGTAGTTTTATAAATATTTTAGGATCAACAATAATATCTGAATATATTACTACAACATCCTGATTAATGTTCTTTGAAGCATTGAAGAAGCTATATACCATATTAGTTGTTTTATACTTTTTATTTCTTATGTATTTAACTGACTCACCTAGTTCTTTTTCAATCCTTGATGATCTATATCCAGTAACCACAATAACTTCTTTGAATAGATTAAATGATTTCTGTAAATAGTTGATAATTGGTCTACCGTTTACATTCACCATACATTTTGGAATATTCTCGGTTAAATTGTTAAGCCTAGACCCTCTACCCGAGGCAAGTACGACAAGTTTCATATTAATTTCTTATAAAGATTTTAAATATATCTTTATCTATATCTTTAAAATTTTTATAACGTTCAGGATGCCACATCATGCCTAATAATTTTCTGTCTTTATGAGAAAATAGTTCGATAGATCGGTCCTCTGCAATTGCTAGCTTTTCAAATTTATTATTTATATCTCTTATCAAATAATTATGAAATGAGTTAGTACGAAAACTATTTCTGCTAAGCTTGGAGAATTTTCTATTTTCAATAAATTGAGTTTTATGACTTTTGGTATGTTTTTTTGTTTTACTAATTTCAAAATTATTTTTTTCCGCAATTAGTTGCGCACCATAGCACACACCGACATAAGGAATATGATGTTTTTTTGATAGATTATAATATTTTGTATCAATTTTATTTCTCAATTTATCTTTTATTTTATTTGAATATGAAACTATGTTATTGCCCCCTGTACTTATTATTAAGCTTATCGAATTGATTTTTGTATTACTTGTAGGGATGCTTATTTTAGATTTAGGAAAAGTTTCATTTAAAAAACTAAGCCAATTCTTATCAATACAATACTCATATTGATTTTTGTAGAATGACTCAATTCTTGGGAGTAATAATATATTCATTATAAATATTTGATAATTTCAAGTTTACAGTCAATATCTAAAGCTTGTTGAACTTTAATTTCCTGAAAGTTCTTTTCTCCAATACCGATAACTGCAGGAATATTCAATTCTGCACATCTAATTGCCATATGTGAATTAACTCCACCATATTTAGTAATCAATCCACTAATTTTTCTGGTGAATATAAAATCATAACCAGGATCAGCACTTTCAATCAAAACAATTTTATTTTGTAAGTTAATATTATTATCTTTCTTAAGTTGAACTATCTTAGCGGTTACTTTGTTTTCTCCAATAAAATTCCCTTTAGTATTTGAATTTATGAAAAAGAAAGGGTCAGAAGAAGCTAAAATATTTGTTGGTAGTTTTACTTGTTTGTTTAAATTATATTCCAATTTATTTTTCTCAATTTCTCTCTTCAAATTTTCCTCAACTGTTAAGTGTGATAAATCGTAGTGTAAATTTAAAATTTCTTGTATTTTCACGAATGCCATATCATTTTTACTGATATTATTTCTTGATCCAACTTCTTTCATATTTTCAAGAATACTATCAATATTTTTAGTAAATAAATATTTTGCATGCTCTCTCGATACTATACTTTTAGTAATGAATTTAATTAATTTTTGCGCATTTGTTTTAAGTCCTGATATTTTTATATAGTCATTAATTTTTTTAACTTGGTTTTTTGACCATTTAAAATTTCTTTTTTTATTTGCCTGATTATCTATTTTCTTAAAATATTGATTGTAGCCTTCTCGGTAGTTTGGAGAATTTATATCGTATGTATTAGGTCGTAGGTGACCATATTTTTTTATAAATTCCTTTTTTGATACACTACCAACATCTTTACTCATTTTAGATGCGACCGTGTCTATAGATTGAAGGAAAAGATATTTTTCACTTATACTGATGATATTATTGTCAACAAATGAGTTCAGTAAATCAACTGCAACAAAAGCACATCGAGCAAGTCCAGCAAAAGCATAGGTTCCATATTTTTTACAGTCTTCAACCAACCAATAAATCTTATCTATAACGTACAGATTCGATCTAGAAATCATTTCAAAATTATTTGACAAATTCTTTAGAGAATCCAAATTTTTCTCAAATTGATCAAATGAATTATTAGTTATGATTACTAAGCTTTTTAGAATTTTATTAATTTCTTTTTGTGTAAAATTGTTATTTTTTAATTCAAGTAACCTTTTTTTTGTCGAAAAATTAAAACAAGTAAAAATGATATCAAATTCAACTTTATCATGGAGATGTATATTTTTTTTGTATTTATTGAGGTAAAAGTTAATTAGTTTAACACCTACTTTATTATCAAGAGAAGAAGGTACCCATGAATTAAAATCAACTCTTAAATCTATGTATGGTGTTCCAAGAAAAGTAGTCATTAATTGGTGTGATGAGAGATCTCGATAACCATAATCCTTTCTTTGATTAGCCCAAACACTATCAGTTATTAGTTCTTTATATAAACTTAATGCAAGTGGTTTAGGTTTTATGCCAATCATTTCCGCTGGGTTCCAATCAGGCATAGTGCCAAATATAGTTGTTTCACCTAAAAGAGAGTGATGTGGCCCTTGAAGTTTTTTAATTTTTTTACTTAGCTTATTTAATGCATGACTTAGGTCCATATCTTTATTTTTTAAATTAGATAGCTTAGTTATGGGCCTTGCTTGTAAAAGATGTATTTTTTTAAATTTATCAATTGTAAATTCTATATCCAGGTCATTGTTTTTAGTTTTTTTTGTCAACTCATCTAAGAAATTGTTAATTTTACTTTGTAATTTGTTAAGAGGCAATTTTCTTTGTTTTTTATATATTACTAAAGTTTTATTCTTTGATTCTACACCGGATGTAACAGAAGTTGTGTCCGCACTTTTTATATAATCAATTATATAGTAAGGTGCTCCGTTTCCCTTATCACTAGTCATAGCAACACATGTAAATAATGTATTTTTTGCCATCTCTTGTATCAAGATTTGGTTATTTGGATTCTTGTAATCTTTATACGATAAAATAACATTATTTATTTCATCACTTACTACAATCTTATCTTCAGGACTAATATTTAGAGCTGAGTAAAAATAGCCTGCAAAAGATTTTTCAATATTATCTTCGACTAGACACGATGACCTGATCGCAATTTTATTAGAAAATTTATTTTTAATATCTGCTAAAACTTGACGAGATTTATTTTTAAAATCTTTCTCCGTAAAAAAGTATGTTTTTGGAATAGAACAGTGTTTTAATTTTAATTTATTTAGCTTATCAAGTGTTGATGCTTTAGATTCGAATATCATATTCTAGTTCTTGAGGATTCTTTTGATTGCTTGCCACGACATTAATCCTACTGGACCAAAAGATTTATGTTGTTTATTTGTGATTGCGATAACTTTTTTGTTAACTTTATTCAATTTATTAGAGGGA
>MDSV01068982.1_pt1 | contig 24809 bp, 7 predicted proteins | sample 810851 | NCBI WGS metagenome assembly MDSV01 (sample SAMN05326640, study PRJNA326480) | marine metagenome | isolation source: seawater | place: Atlantic Ocean: North East | collected 2012
ATGTTTTGATTTCTTTTTTCGATATTGATAATCCTTACAAATGAATTTGTAACCGCCGCTGTGTAGTATGCAAATGGATTATTAGATTTGGATTCATCAAACTGCAATCCAATTTGTGCCAATTGTAAAATTGCCTGTCCTTGCATTTCGTCGTTGTATGTGTAACCTCTCACGTTTCCTCTTGTGGCATATCTCTCACACAATTTCATCCACATACGTGCCAATTCGTTGGTGGCTTGTCCTGCCTCTTTGTTAAATCTACCGTTGTGCAATCCACCTTCCCAATGACTTTTGCCAATGCACACCAAATTTCCTTTTCGATCATATTTGAAATGCTGGAATGGTGGGAAGTTGACTTTTTCTTTTTTATCAGCAACAGTTCTTGGATTTCGTTTTCTGCCAGGTTCATCTGGTACGTGTTCATAGGTCATAACTCTAAAGACCAAATCATCCTTTTGTACCTTACGATAATCTATTTCACATTCGCTTAATTTAGTTTTAGGATTGGCTTTTTTGCGTTGTTCGTAATCTATCTGCGTCAATTTCTTGGCTTTATTACGTTTTGCTTGGGCCACAGTTCTAATATTAATACTGCCTATATCTTTGACAATTAGGTCGTAGTCTGAGTATTTGGGGTCTATAAAACTGCAATATGAACTTTTGGACTTGTGAATTTGATCTAAAAGGTCTTTATTATTAAGGTAATTTACTTTTTTCATTAATACTTTCTATTAGTTATCTCACAGTATAATATATGCACTTAATTTTGTCAATAAATAAATGTAAGGACATAAAATGGCAATAAACAAAGATTTAAAAAATATCACTAACAACCTTAAAGGTGCATTGACAGATGCTCAACCTGCCATTGATAAGATTGGAAATACCATCGGAAATTCCGTTAGCACCATAGCAAGTAATGTGAAAGACCTAGCCACTAATTTCCTAGATATTGGAAAAGCCAAAAGAGCCAAAAATGAAATATTGAAGGTCAAAGATGGTATATTCAGTTACGAAAAAAACTCCGCACCAAAATTTATTAATCCAGATGGAAACGTAGGCAAAAAGGATTGGAGAGTAAGTGTATCAGTTCCACAAAGAATAAGAGATTACATGATGGGTGGTTCTCTTTTAGACCCATTAAACAGAACAGGTAAGCGTTGCGTATTTCCATACACTCCAACTGTTCTAGTATCACATAGTGCAAACTATAACGCAATGCAACCACTTCACACAAACTATCCTTACTATGCATATGAAAATTCACGTGTTGATCAAATCACAATCACAGCAGACTTTTTTGTGCAAAATGAAGCAGAAGCAAAATATTGGATAGCGATGGTGCATTTCTTTAAAACTGTGACAAAAATGAATTATGGCGGGAACGATCCAGACAGAGGTTTACCACCACCGGTATGTAGATTAAATGGCTATGGGGATTATACATTTAACAATGTGCCTGTGATCGTTACAAACTTTCAGTTTGATTTGAAAAAAGATGTAGACTATATCTCAACAAAATTGCAAGGCGGAACAACCTCAGAGTTAGACTTTGCAGTAGGAGACACAGGAGTCGCTTGGGCGCCATCGGAAAGTTTAGTAACAGTTGGATTGATACCACAGTACAGCAGAACTAAACAAGGTGAATTCAATTTAAGATCATTTGTAAAAGGTGAAACAACTTTGGGTGGTAAGGACGGATTTATTTAATGACAGCCAAATACAATGCAACAAGTCCTTATGGTGTTACTGGATTCGATTCACTAGACCATTTAGATCATTTTAAAATCAGACCAATACCATCTCAATCTGATGATTACTTGTACACTGTGGAACCACAGTACAATCACAGACCAGACTTGTTGGCATATGACTTATACGACGACCCAAAATTATGGTGGGTGTTTGCACAAAGAAATATGGACGTGTTGATAGATCCGGTTTATGATTTGATTCCTGGAACTCAAATTTATATTCCTAAAGGGCCTCAATTACGTTCTTTATTAGGAATATAAGATGGGACGGAAAAATAAGATAGAAAAAAGTAGTAGCAAACTTTTCAAAAGAAAACTAAACGAAAAAAAGAACTCCAGTACAATAGATTTCAATAAAAGAAAAATTTTCAGGAAGGGCGGAAATACAGCAAAAACTTATTTTGATAATAAAAATGTAAGTTATGATGAAGTTGCTCTTACAGGTGGTGCAACAATTGACACAGATGCTAATGATGGTTTCATTTCTATGCCACAAGAGGATGGTGGCCCACAACCAGTTTTCAAGAGGAAACTAATTGAAAATCCATTGCACGACTTTGCCACAGTAAATCATGTCATAACTTTGGCAGTGCTTGATGCACAAGAAATAAATTTTACAGGTGTTGTGGTCAAAAACGGTCCAAAGTACCCTGTGGCTCAAACGGCAGGCAGAGTTGGCAGAGATCCAACAGCATTCGGTTCAGCCGGTTTGAATTTAGAAATGTTGATAGACAATCTTAGTATAGATGCTGTTGTGGCGCCTACTCCACAAAACAGAACAGCACAGGCAACAAACATAACATTTGATATCATAGAACCTTTCAGTATAGGTGTACTATTCCAAGCAATGAAAATACAAGCCGTCAAAGCATATGGTTTAGACGCAGACTACTTGACTGTGCCTTTTGCCTTAATAATCGATTTTAAAGGTTATAACGATGAAGGTCAGGTTTCACAGAACAATAAAAATTTAAGAGAATTAAGAAGAGTGATTCCAATTGGAATGAGGAACGTAGAGATGACAGCCAATCAAGCGGGAGGCAGATATTCATGCCAGGCTTATCCATGGAATGAAATGGGACTGCGTGATGCATTTGTTTCCATTAAAAAACAAGTCACATTGACAGGTACCACAGTGCATGAACTACTGCAATCTGGCGAAGATAGCCTTATGAACCAATTGAACAGTGTTGGTTCAGATAAAAAAGCAAAACAAAAGAAAACTAAAGAAGGCGAGACAACAGAAGAAATACCACATGAATCTACTGTGATATTTTTTCCTAAACCGTTCGGAGTAGACAATGACACCTTGGTGCCGTCAGAAGAAGACATATCGGCATTGAACGAAGACAGAGCCACTCGTGAATATTTCACCGATTTTTCGACTGAGCCAGACGACTATTCAACACAATTTTCAACACGTAAAGCAGACAAACAACTGACCACTATATTCAGCACTGGACAAAGCAGTACAGTTAACGTTAGTAATTTTTTAGGTAATTCTGCCGGAGACGGTGGTGGCTTGAGACTTAATCAAGGACAGGGTGGTGCCTTTTTTGGAAACGACCTAGGAAAATCTAAAATGGTCACTGCTGGTACTAATCCTTACAACAGTAAAAAATTCGCGGACTCAGACATTGTGTATAACAAAGAAACAAAAACGTACGACAGAGGCAAAAGTCAAACATCATTTTTAGACAATAAAATTACTATGAAGTTTGAAAAAGGCACAAAAGTTACAGACATAGTTGAAAACGTTATTTTATTTTCTGAATATGGGCAGAGCATTGGAAGTCGACGTCAAAATCGAAAAGCGCCTTTTGTGCCATGGTTTAGAATACATCCACAATGTTGGCAATTAAAAGATAGTTATGTAAAAAAACATACAGGCAGAAATCCAGTTGTTTTTACTTACAATGTGATTCCTTATGAAGTTGCAGAATCAATGTTTGTGGATCCCACAGACTTTCCAAAAGGATACGATTTGTTAAGATCATCTGTAAGGAAAAAATTTGATTATCTCTACACAGGTATTAACAAGGATATTCTTAATTTCGACATCAATTATAGATTTACATTCTTTGATACTCAAAGAGAAAGAGGTAATGTAACGAGTAATCAGAGTGATTTAGGAAAAGGTGTTAGAGCAGACACTGAAGTGATTGCCAATAGTGAAGCCAAGTTTGAATTCTTTCCTAGATCACAGACAGTAATTGGAGCCAATGCGCCACTGGCAATTGCGGAAGATAATAATCCAAGAGCAAGTGGGTTTGACGTTGATTCTGCGGCACTACAATACGCAAGACAATTTAATGAAAAAATAGTAAACAGTAATGTTGACCTTTTACAACTGTCATTACGTATCGTTGGAGACACTTATTTCTTACCTAATAGCGGAATGGGTAATCTAGTTGTAGCAGATTTGAGGAATCAAAATAAAGCAATTGAGTTTGGTGAACGAGAAATGGACTATCTTAACACGCAAGTACACGTGGAGGTAAATTTTAATACCCCTGTGGATATAAATGAAAAAACAGGAGATATGAATTTAGCGTCTATAAAATTACAGGAACAAAAACAGGATATCAAACTAGGAGTATTCAGTGCTGTGTACAGAGTTACTAAAGTGCGAAGTGAGTTTGTAGGCGGCAAATTTGAACAAGACATAGAATTAGTTGCACCAGCGTCTATGACACTAGGTCAAAAAGAAAATAAAAACACGTCTGAAGGAACTGTACAAGAAACAAAAGGAAGCGATGCTTTTGGCATAGGCGATGACTTATCAGGATTAGGAGTATCTGCATAATGAAATTAGACAAAAGGCAGTCATTAAACAAAGCGATACAAAAAAATCCAGGACCTTATGAGGCAAAAGTGGTAAACGTGCTAGATCCTGTGTACAGTGGTTCTATCGAAGTAGAAATATTGCGTAGCACAGAATCAGGAGCAGGCGAGTCTACTGGACAAAAAGTTGTATGCAGATATCTACATCCATTCTATGGCACTACTCATGTGCGTGGTTTAACAAAGAACGATGGATATTCCGACAGCCAACAAAGTTATGGTATGTGGTTCGTCCCACCCGATGTTGGAAACAGAGTATTAGTGATGTTTGTAGAAGGTAACATCAATAGAGCGTTTTGGATTGGTTGTGTGCAACAGGCTACAATGAATTTTATGTTGCCTGATGGAAGACCAGCAACCACAACAACCGATACTGAAGATGCAAGTTTAATTGGAAAAAAATTACCTGTGGGTGAACACAACAAATTAAGACAGAGCGATCAAACTATTGCTAATCCACTAAATTTAAAAAAACCAATCAATATTTTATTTAAGGCAGTGTTAGACACGCAAGGATTGACAGCAGATGAAACAAGAGGATTAACAACTTCTAGTGCAAGGAGAGAAGTGCCTAGTTCTGTTTTTGGAATAAGCACACCAGGACCACTTGATAAAGGCGCTGTGTCAGGAGAATTTGCCACATCAAGATTGGGTGGAACATCAATTGTAATGGATGATGGGGATGACAAATTTATTAGAAAAACAAAAGCAAGTGCTGGAAAATTTGAATATGTAAATGTCGAAGGTGCAGAAAGTTCAGAGGGTGATGCGACAGTGCCACACAACGAATTATTTAGAATTAGAACACGTACAGGACATCAAATACTTTTACACAATTCAGAAGATCTAGTTTATGTTGCAAACGCAAATGGAAGTGCTTGGATAGAAATGACATCAAGTGGTAAGGTTGATATATTTGCAAACGACAGTGTCAGTATTCACAGTAAAGGCGATTTTAATTTTAAGACGGACAGAGATTTTAATCTTGAAGCAAACAGAAATATTAATTTAAAAGCAAACACAATCAATACAGAAGTTGCAACAGAAAATTTAAAAGTTACTGGTACACAAACCAACCAGATAGGTGCAACCCAAAATACAACTGTAGGTGCTACATCTAATCTTTATGCAGGCGCAAACGTAAACATTGATGTTGGGGGACTTGTTAATATAGCAAACGGTGTATTTTCTGGAGCACCAGTGGCTGATTTATCCGTATTCACTAATCCGGGCGAAACCACAGATTCAATAATGAAACGTATTCCACAGCATGAACCTTGGACACATCACGAAAACTATGATCCAATAGCGGTTGCAGTGGATAAGACAGACAGAAGTTTAAGCGACCAAATTGTTGTTACAGATCCAGTGAACATACCAGACACATTTAAAAATGCGAGGACTTAAGGAACGTAAATAGTATTATGTCAGAGAAAAAATTATATAAAGATGTTACAGTTACAAAAGGGACTTTGCCCACTGCTACTCCTACACAAAGAGCATATAGAGGTATAAGCACAGTCAATAATGATAACCAAAAATTTGGCTTGTATGATGTAGGACTTATTAAACAGGACCTAATAAATCATTTTCACATATCACAGGGTGAAAAAATTGAAAATCCTACATTTGGCACTATAATTTGGGACGTTATACATGATCCAATGACGGAGGATTTAGAAGATGCAATTAAGGAAGATGTTTTGAATATTATAAACAATGACCCAAGGGTTAGAGCGACACAGGTACTGATTACTCCCTTTGAGGCAGGTATACAGATAGAAGTTGACCTAGAATATCTGAAATATAATGTGTCGGAGAAACTAAGATTGACCTTTGACGAAAAGAATGGATTAATGAATTAAATGCGTAGTTTACTAACACAAATAAATAACGGTATAAAAAGGAAAGTTCATGTCATCAACAGATAGATTAAACAGATTATTACTTGCAGAAGATTGGAAAAGAGTTTACCAATCATACAAAAACGCCGAATTCCAAAGTTATGACTTTGACACTTTGCGTAGAACAATGATCCAATACCTACGTGACAACTATCCTGAAGATTTCAACGATTATATCGAATCATCCGAGTACCTAGCATTAATAGATTTAATTGCTTTCCTTGGACAAAACATATCATATAGAATAGATTTAAATTCACGTGAGAACTTTTTAGAACTTGCAGATAGAAGAGATAGTGTTCTAAGACTTGCAAGACTGATTAGTTACAACGCAACAAGGAATCAAACAGCGAATGGTTTGATGAAACTTATTGGTATATCCACAACTGAAAATATTGTAGATAGTAATAACTTAAATCTATCTGGACAAACTGTTACATGGAATGATTCAGGCAATGCAAATTGGAATGAACAATTCACCAAAGTTTTAAATGCGGCTCTTTCAGAAAATGAAAAATTTGGAAGTCCGGTAAAAAGTGGCGTAATTGATTCTATACCAACTAATCAATACAGATTCAATTCTGCGAATTCAGATGTGCCAGTTTATTCGTTTACAAAAAATGTAGATGGATTAAATTTAGATTTTGATTTAGTTTCAACAGGTTTCAACGATAGTGCAATACTAGAAGAAACTCCACAGGCAGGTTTACCTTTTAAACTTATTCATAGAGATGACGGAAAAGGTAGTGCCAGCAACAACACAGGGTTTTTTGTACATTTTAGACAAGGTGTGTTGGACCAAGGAGATTTTAATTTAATAACTCCTTCAAACAATCAAACAGTTTCGGTAGATGCAAATAATGTAAACAACACAGACGTTTGGTTATGGGGATTGGATGCAGACGGATTAGAAACTAATTTATGGACAAAAGTTAATTCTACATTAGGAAATAATGTGATCTTTAATTCTACTGCAAAGAATATTAAAAATATTTACACAGTCCTAACAAAAAATAGAGATGCTATAGAATTAAAATTCGCAGATGGTACTTTTGGCAATTTGCCGCAAGGATCTTTTAGAGTATATTATAGAACAAGTGCAAATCGATCTGTCAGAATTACGCCAGATGATATGCAAAATATTTCAATAGACATCGATTACACTTCAGCAAATGGTCAAACAGAAACGATGACCATGACATTTGGATTGCAATATACAGTTGACAATGCCACAGCATCGGAGTCAAGTGCTAATATAAAACAAAATGCACCTGCAACTTACTATACCCAGAATAGAATGGTCACAGGCGAAGACTACAACGTTGCTCCATTAGGAACAAATCAAGAGATAGTAAAAGTAAAAGCAACAAATAGAACTTCAAGTGGAATATCAAGGTACTTTGATCTAATAGACAGCACAGGAAAATACAGCAACACAAATATCTTTGGTGCAGACGGTTCTATATACAAGGAAGATACGGAAACTTTAGACAGTTTCAGTTTCAGCACACAAACAGATGTTGAAGGTGTGATTGCAAACAAAATAGAACCTTTGTTAAGTGACAAAAAAACAAGAAATTATTACATTGAAAAATTTCCAAAAATTTTATTAACGGATTTAAATGCGACTTGGAACCAAGTTACATCGGCTACAAATTTATCCACAGGTAAGTTCACAAACAGTTCTACTGGCACAAATTATCAAGTAGGAAGTTTTACAGCCAGTCAAATGAAATATATAGAACCAGGTGCAATGATTAAATTTGAGGCACCTACAGGTCAACATTTCATGGGTGACGACAACAACAAATTAATGAGTGGCTCTGCGGATCATCCTAATTCAAGAACGTATGTCTGGACTTCAGTTGTTAGTGTATTAAATGATGGAGTAACAAATTCAAGCACAGGTGATGGCGCAATACAATTAAATGACGTGATCCCGACAAACGCAGTAGCAACACAAATTTTACCTAAGTTTAGCAAACAATTAGGAGATGACGTAAAAACTTTGATGATTGATCAAGCATTTGCATATAACAATTTTGGATTGAGATATGATGTAGCAACAAGAAAATGGCAAGTGATTGATGAGAATAATTTAAATGTTTACGGTGTTTTTAGCACAGGAAAAACTGGAGACCTAACAAATCAACAATTAGACGCAAGTTGGATCATTAGATTTATTACTAACGGTTCCACATATTCGGTAACTTCAAGAGGATTACGTTATGTGTTTGAAAGCAAAAAAGAAGTAAGATTCTTTTATGACAGCGCCGACAGAAACTTCAATGTGCAAACAGGAAAAACTTTGCAGGACAAAATATCAGTTCTTGCAGTAAACACTAAACCGGACACAACTACAAACTTTAATGTGGATATAAACTTCAGCGTTTCGACAGAATACAGAAATGTTCAAGGTTATGTCGACAGTTCCAAGATTGAATTAAGTCAATATGACAGTGATCAAGATGGCATAGTGGACAATCCAGATGCATTCAATCATGTTGTTGAACCATCTACGAACCCATTGAACAAGTATGTGTTCCAAAAATTAGTTACTGGAAGCACAGGCACAACAAGATATGACTATGTTGACGCCGCAACTGAAAAAATATATGTGAGACAAACTAGTGTAGGCACAATAGGTGATTACACTAATGGAGACATTGTGTATCTTGTAGACAGCGATTCTTTCAAACAGATTAATACCACATCTAATACGACAGTAGATGTAACAAATTATGTTGCCCACGTAGGTAGAGACAAGGTCAAATTCCAATATGTACACACTGTGGATGGCAACACTAGGCTAGATCCAAGTGCTTCCAATATTATCGATATGTACATACTGACAAGAACATATGACATCGACTTTAGATTGTGGCTGAATGGCACAAACGCAACGAAACCATTATTGCCTAGCAGTGATTCACTGTTTACAAATTTTAACACTGCACTGGCTCCAATTAAATCCATAAGTGACACAATAATATATCATCCAGTGAAATATAAAGTGTTGTTTGGATCAAGTGCAGATTCAAGCCTACAGGCTACATTCAAGGTTGTGAAAAACCCAGATCAGGTTACAAATGACGCAGACATCAAGAGCAGAGTTATAGATGCAATTAACTTATTCTTTTCATTGGAAAATTGGGAATTCGGTGACACTTTCTATTTCACAGAATTAAGCACATATGTAATGAACGCATTGGTGCCAGACATAAGCACATTTGTCGTTGTGCCTAACGCAGGATCACAATCATTCGGAAGTTTATACGAAATAAGAAGTGAGAACGACGAAATCTTCATCAGTGGTGCTAAAGTAACAGACGTACAGATTATTGATGCCATCACTGCAAGTAACTTGAAAGCGTCAGGTTCTATTGTAACAAGTACTTCAGCAGACACAGGATTGAGTGGCACGATGACATTAGGCAGTGCGTCAGCATCCACTTCAACAAGCACTAGTACTAGTACAAGCACGAATACAAGTTCGGGTTCAGGATCATCAGGAGGCTCTAGTGGAGGAAGTGGATATTAATGGCATACGACAAAGATCAACAGGAATTTCCGTTACCAACTGGGTCGAATAATTCGGATAGAAAGTCAGCAGAATTTTTACCCAAGTATTTCCGTACACCTGTTAACAATAAATTTTTACATAGCACACTAGATCAACTTATATCTCAAGGTAAATTGGAAAAAATCAATGCCTACTATGGTAGGAAAGATACTCCAAATTATCAAGCGGGTGATCTGTATGTGGATGAAGTAAACAAGGATAGAGAAAATTACAAACTGGAACCAAGCATTGTACAAAAAGACAGTTTGGAAAATGTTAATTTTTATTCTGACTACATAGACTATTTCAGCCAAATTAAAAATTTGGGCGGCTCCGCCGATAATCATAGTAATCTCAATGCCCAAGAATATTACGCATGGTCTCCAAAAATTAATTGGGACAAATTTGTAAATTACAGAGAATACTTTTGGTTGCCTTATGGTGCAGATACAGTCACAGTCACTGGTCAACAAAGAAGTGTTGTTAGCACATATACAGTAACAAAATCTGATGCAGGTGACAATTATGCTTATGTTTTCACTCCAGATGGATTGACTTCAAATCCAACATTAAGATTATTCAGAGGACAGACTTACAAATTTGAAATAAACACACAAGGTTTTCCTTTTACAATTAAAAAAGAACGTAGTCTGGATGACAGTTACAATTATAATGACGGAGTTAGTGGACAAAAAATTGAAAAAGGCACAATTACTTTTGCCGTAGGAGACGACACACCTAACGAATTATATTATGGTTCAAGCACAGACATAAACACATTTGGTTTAATCAAGGTATACGACATTTCAGAAAATTCTGCTATTGATGTAGACAGTGATGTAATTGGAAAAAAGGATTACACATTAGGCAATGGCACTACACTTTCAAATGGAATGAAAGTAAATTTTAGGGGAACAGTTACACCAACAACTTATGCAGAAGGTGAATATTATGTTGAAGGCGTAGGAGAAGCCATCAAACTTGTTAATGTTCAAGACTTAGAAGTTGTAAGTTCATACACGCAACAATCACAGATACCATTTGATACTGTAAACTTTGACACAGTTGGATTCGGCACTGCTACCTCTTATGCTGTCAGCAAAGATTATGTCGTTATCAACAAAGCATCATCAGATAGAAATCCGTGGAGTAGGCACAATAGATGGATTCACAAATCTGTTATAGAAGCAAGTGCAACAGCAAATGGCAATATTCCAAACATTGATCAAAATTTAAGGGCAAGAAGACCTATAATAGAATTTGAGGCTGGACTTAAATTATACCAATTTGGTACATCTTCAAAAGGCATAATAGATTTAATTGATGACAAAACAACAGACGTAATGAGCAACGTTGAAGGAGCAACAGGATATTTTGTTGACGGTGTAAATTTAACTGACGGAATGAAGGTCTTGTTTACAAAAGATGTTGACCCTTTAGTAAAAAATAAAATTTACACTGTAAAAATTTTAGCGTTTACTAAAAATAAAGTTACAACTAACCAAATCAGTCTAGTAGAAACAACAACAAGTCCTGCGTTGACTGATGAAACTGTGCTTGTACGTAACGGAACCAAGAACGCCGGAAAAATTTACTACTACAATGGAACAGATTGGAAACTTACACAAGAAAAAACCAAAGTAAATCAAGCGCCTTTATTTGAATTATACGACAACAGTGGGAATAGTTATGCGTCCACAACTTATGCAAATTCAAATTTTGTAGGAAATAAAATATTTTCTTACAAAGAAGGCACAGGCACAAATGATACAGAATTAGGTTTTCCTCTAACATATCTTAATGTAGAAAACATTGGGGATATTGTGTTTGATTATAATTTAGCAAACAGTTCTTTCGTTTACGTAGAAAATCAAGCACAAACAACAAAATCTACCAACACTGCTTTTTTAAGAAAATACACAGACAGATCAACTTTTACAACTGTTAATGGTTGGCAAAAAGCGCCAACAGAAAGTTACCAACCTGTAGTAAGACAATATACTGCAACATCTAAATTATTAAATGATTTTGCTGTAGACGTTTACAAAAATAGTGGAGACTTAAATGATCTTTCGGCTAAAGTTTATGTAAACGACAAACAGAAAGTTGAAAATACAGATTGGACATTTAATAGAGTAAATCAAATTGCATATGTAAGATTTAACAAAGCCTTAAAAGCAGATGACGTAGTGGTAATAAAATCGCGGAGTGCAACAGTTAAAAACACAAATGGCTTTTATGAAATGCCATCTAATTTGCAAGGTAATCCATTAAATGATGATGTCACGACATTTACTACTGGGCAAATTAATGACCATGTAAAAAGTATTACAAGTGAACTGCCAGGCCTAGTTGGTAACACGCCAGGGATAAGCAACCTAAGAGATTTTCCGAATGCCTCAGAATATGGCAGAAAGTTTGTAAAACATTCAGGACCTATAGGACTTGCAACATATCTGCTTAACAAAAAAGACGTAAACATTATTTCCGCAATAAAATACAGTCAAAATGAATACACAAAATTTAAAAGAGGATTTGTAAGTGCAACAGATACTTTAGGTTATGAAGGCTCTGTGCAAACAACAGTAGATAAAATTTTAGAAAAAGTTAATAAAGATAATACTAAATCTTCTCCGTTCTTCCAAACAGATATGATAGGTCGTGGAGCATTTAAAAAAACTACACACAAAGTATTAGACATAGACAGTAAATTCTATCAATTACAAACAACATTTGATCTTACCAAACTTTCAAAAACTGCTGTATATGTGTACCATAATGAAGTGCAATTAATTCAAGGTAAAGATTATACTTTTTCAAACGGATTCGTTAATGTTTCTAAAACATTGACTTTAAATGATATAATTGATGTTTATGAATATGAGACAACAAATGGTAGTCATATTCCTGCAACTCCTACAAAACTAGGATTGTATCCTGCATTTAGACCAATGAAGTACTTAGATACAACATTGGTGACACCTGTGAACGTCATACAAGGGCACGATGGAAGTATAACTGTTGCATATAACGATTTTAGAGATGACTTAATTTTAGAATTAGAAAAAAGAATTTTTAATAATATTAAAGTCACATATGACGAAAACATATTAAATTACAAGGATTTATTACCTGGAACGAATAGAACAAATATTTTTTCTAGTACCACTATTAATAACAGTGTGTTACCAGATTTTAATGAATGGTTAGGCTTTGTTGGTAACGAGGACTATACTTCTAATTCTTATTATTTGATTGGTGACAGCAGAACTTGGAATTACAGTCATGCTGTGAGTCCACAAGGTGAACAACTAGACGGTTTCTGGAGAGCAATATACAAAAAATTATATGACACTGATAGACCTAATATCACTCCATGGGAGATGTTAGGATACAGCATAGAGCCAACATGGTGGGAAACAACTTATGGGCCTGCGCCATACACAAAAGACAATTTAGTTTTATGGAAGGATCTAGAAGAAGGTATTGTAAGAGAGCCTAACAAAAAAATTGTAAGAAAAGAGAATTATGCTAGACCAGGATTGACAGGTTACATTCCAGCAGACAGCGACGGAAATATTAGAAGTCCATTTGACAGTTCGTATGCAAGACAAATTGATCCTACTTTAGGCAAAAACAATTTTAAATTTGGAGATGAAAGTCCTGTAGAATCTGCATGGAGACGCAGTTCAGATTATCCTTTCTCATTACTAAAAGCATTTATATTGCATCAGCCTTCTAAAGTAATTGGAGTTGGTTGGGACACATCAAGGATAAGCAGGAATACTGCAAATCAAATTGTGTATTCGAATGAATTACCAATTCAAACTAAAAGTTTAATTTTTCCAAGTAGCATCAGTGAAGACACTGTGGTAAACACCGCAGGTCTTGTAAATTATTTGTATGAATATGTAGAAACAAATTTACTTACGGATTACGCAGAATACAAAACAAATTTGAAAAGCATTGTTGCACAAATAGGTTTTAAGATAAAAGGATATAGTAAAAAAGACAAATTCCAATTGATATTGGACAGTAAGACACCTAACACATCAACATCTGTGTTTGTACCACAGGAAAATTATAGGCTAATACAAAATACAAGTGCTCCTATAAAGATGTTATCTTATAGTGCATTAATAATAGAACTTACTGCGGCAGGATATATCCTTAGAGGGTATGATAAAAATGCTCCGCAAATAAAATATTATTCGTTTATTCCACAAGCAGACGATCCAGTTATAAATGTAGGAGGAGTTAGTTCTTCATTTGTAAATTGGGGTGAGAACAATCGTTATGATGTTGGACAATATGTAAAATACAATGATCAATTTTATGCTACCGAAACAGCACACTTATCAACTGAGACATTTGATTTAACAAAATTTGTAAAATTAGTTGAATTACCTGTTGAAGGTGGTGCAGAAGGAATAATAAGACGTAGATGGGACAAGTCTACAGTAAACGAAGTCGCATACGGCAAATTAGTAAAAACTAAACAAGAAGTTTTAGATATTATACTTGGTTATGGAGAATACTTAACAGAACAAGGTTTCGATTTTAATGAATTCAACAGAGATCTTGAAGTAGTTGCAAACTGGCAATTGAGTGCAAAAGAATTTTTATTCTGGACAACTCAGAAATGGGACATGGGCAGTGTTATAAGTTTAAGTCCTGCATCAAGAAAATTGTCTGTAAAATCGAGTTACAGTGTTGCTGATAACGTAATTGATAATTTTTACTCATATGGAATTTTAAAAGAGGACGGAAATAAATTAGATCGTAATTTCTTAAGAATTGTGAGACAGGCAAATAATTTTAGTTTGCTTACAAAAAATACAGTGAATGGAATCTATTTTGCAAAAGTACCTCTTGTACAAAAAGAACAAGTGTGTCTAATAGATAATACAACATCATTTAATGACTTGATATATGATCCAGCAAGTGGTTACAAACAAGACAGATTAAAAGTTTTAGGTTACTTGACGGAGTGGGACGGAAGTCAGTCTATTCCAGGTTTTGTGTTTAGTGTTGCAAATATTAAAGAATGGACGCAGTTCACCGATTATGCAATGAGTGATGTAGTAAAATATAAACAGTTCTATTACACAGCAAATAAAAAATTAAAAGGACAGTCAGTATTTGTAGATGCAGATTGGACAAGACTAGATGGTGCTCCAAGTGATACATTAATATCCAACTTTGATTATAGAACTAATCAATTTGGTGATTTTTATGATTTAGACACAGACAACTTTGACACCGAACAACAAAGAATGGCTCAACATTTAATTGGATATCAGCCAAGAACGTATTTGAAAAATATTATCAATGATGATGTTGCACAATACAAATTTTATCAAGGATTTGTAAGGGAAAAAGGAACAGAGAATTCATTATCTAAAATTTTTGATGCCCTATCAAGTGCAGACAAAGAAAGCATAGACTTTTACGAAGAATGGGCAGTGCGAAAAGGTCAATACGGAGCCAGTGCTGTATTCGATGAAGTTGAATTTAAGTTGGATGAATCCAAAGTAAGATTAAATCCACAGCCGATCGAACTTACAGATAATTTGCCTACAACAGAAAGCGATCTAACATACAGGATACAATCAGGACAAGTATATTTGAAACCAGATGCTTATACTCACGCACCTTTCCCTACAAAATATAACAAAAATACTTACGTTAAGACAGCAGGTCCAGTTAATCCTGTAGATATAACATTGACAGTAGGAAAATATTCGGATTTACTTACAGCAGATACATCGACACTTGTAGATAACAATTATGTGTGGGTAGGAGATTACAATGCAACTTGGAATGTGTTTAGATATTCTAAAACAACACAAAGAATACAAGCAATTAATGTTGTTAACAACACAATTGAAGTTGACACATTAAACACTCCAGAAATAACAGTTGGTGAAATATTCGTTGTGTATGCAAATGGAACAAATTACACTTTCAAATGTACTAGTGTTGAACCTTCAAAAATTATATGCGAGCCTAAAACAGGATTTCAACAGTTGTCTTCTGCAACAGGTTACATTAGCAGATACATAAGTGCTAAATTTACAAGCACAGATGCAATCAACAATAGAGTAAATGACACTGGCATAAGAGATAACGAAAAATTTTGGATAGAAGCAAGTGATGATGGCAGATGGAAAGTTGTCAATAACAAATTCGTCTACAAAACAAAAGATGAAATTAGTACAACATCCACTTCAGGTGATGAAAGTTTTGGACAAGTAATCGCAACAAACAAAAATAACACTGTGGTACTGGTAAGTCAACCTGCCGACAGTGATGGAGCAATCTATGTATTTGTTAGAGGAACTGAAAGTGGTAGTTTAAGTCTTTCACAAAAGATAGAAGCACCTACACAAGATCCATTGTTAACAAGTTTAGATTTATTTGGTTCAGGTAGTAGTTTTGGTTCAGCAGTGGATATCAGTCCAGATGGAAACTTTGTAGTAATTGGAGCACCAACAGCCGGAAATCTTAAAACAGAATACAAAGGTGTGTTTAGTCCAAGCACAAATTATAATGTTAATAATATTGTGCAATACAAAAATCAATTATGGAGAGCAACGAATCAAATCACAGGTCAAGATCCATCTGTAGACTTTACAACGTTCGACGGTGCTGGACTATACAAAGAAAGCACACAAACTACTACTTCAAACATAGTGATAGGTGATCACATATTTCCAAATGTGACAACAACGCATTTATTAATCAGAGCAAGTAGGGACCAATACCAAGGAACTAAGATTGGTGATAGATTAATCATGCAATACTTAGGTTTTAGCAGTGATTATCCATTAGATAGAAGCAATTTAACTAAAGCAACACAAAAACCTTTTGCAGGAGTTGGTGACCCAACTGTAAAAACTAATCTTTTCAGTGCAACGGAAGTACCAATTGTACAAAAAGTTGATACAATTTTAAAAGTGGACCTAACTTTAGTAGATCCAATAGTGACGGCAGTTGTAAATTCATCTAGTTTCGAAGGAACTGTTGTTTACAAAAGAAAAGAAGGTACAAAAACTTTACTTTATCTAAAAGATGTTGAAGGTGTAGTTACTGCATCAGGCACATTGATGTATGGTACACTTGAAGTAGGAACTTATAATAGAGTACTTTCAGAAGATTATTCATACCTAAGTGGTTTTTGGATGGTTGACATCAATGCAACTGTCTCAACAAGTGCAGGCATAGACACTTCTAATCATTTAGTCATACAAGACATTAAAAGACAAGGTGTTACAAGAAATACAAATAAATTTGTCAATAGTTTAGACGAATCAATCCAAGCGATTACACCACAAACTCCAATGTATCAATCACAATTCGGAGTTTTAACTTATTACGAATCTTACTACATAGATTCAAGCACAAACCAATGGGTATCACGTGGTTCACCTACAGGAATATTAAGCAATAATTGGTATGTGCGTACTACACCAACATTCACAAAAAGTCAAAATGATACAATAAATGTTTGGGTCAATACTGTAGGCACAAACAAGTTTGATTTTGCAGGTATTAATATCACAAGCACAGACACAAATGGACTTAAAACTATTGCTGACGTGATGGACGGTTACATAGATGTTGATTCGCAGAGTGATTCCAATAATAATTTTTATTTTCCTGGTGTAGGAGACACAGTAAGAGATGACGTGACGTCAAACACAGCAACAGTTGTGTTGACACAATTTACAGCACTAAACAAATTAAGAGTTTGGATCAAAAATTCAACGGGAACATTCACATTAGGATCAAATGCAGGTGTAAATGGAACAATTACAAGAGTAGGAACACCTAACAGAACACTTGGTAACATTGAACAAACAAACATGGCAGGACTTAACGGTGCAGGTAAATTATTAGTGTTCACAAACACATCTGCGATTACTATTTCAGGAAATGCTACAGAGTATTTTGCTAATGACAAAGAATATTGGCTATGGGACGAACAAACATTAGATGGAATATCTGCAAGTGCGAATACTCCAAGTGCTACGAATTATGACTGGAATAAAGTTTTCAACATACCAATAGGAGAAGGTACTGCAAGTGGTCTTACCAACGAAGGTGCGTTCTTAATTTATAAAAAAGATGGCGTAGGCAAGTATTCATACAATAGTGCGTACACAGTTCCAGATACAAAAACAAATTTAAAATTAGGTTCTAGAATTAAAGTTAGAACAGTAGGTGATAAAACTGTTGCATTCATTGGAGCAAGTGGAAATTTAGAAACAAACAATCCTGGTAAAATATATTTTGTTGAATACAATGCAAACAAAAATTGGACATTGGGCACTGATCCATTGTACACTGGTACGTATGATGCCACAGCAAGTTATGTCACTGGCGAATTGGTTGTTTATGCTAATCAACTTTACAAAGCAAATACAAACCTAACTCCTGGTGCATGGAACCCAGTATATTGGACTTTACAAAGCACAAGAACAGATATGTTAGGATATATTCCAAACGATTCAGGCATAGAACTTGAACAGGACAGCACTTTAGCACAAAACGGATTGGTGCGATTTGCAGATAGATTTGATGTTGATGATAATGGAGTAAACATTATCGCAAACATACTTTATAACAATGACAATCAAAAAGTTGTTGTGTATAGATTGGACAACGGACATTACACTTATAAACAAACCATTGTACCGCCTAACGATTCAGCGGCAATGATAAACTTTGGTTCTGATTTAAGCATCAGCGGAGATGGAACATTAATTGCTGTTGGTAGTCCGTTGAAAGATTTAACGAATATAGACATGGGTGCTGTTTATGTTTACAAAAAAGCAACTGACGATACAGGAGTTTACAGTTACAATCAAACATTAACAAGTCCAGATAGAGAAGTTTCAGAAAACTTTGGTCACACACTTGCATTTAGTGGTACAGTGTTAGCAGTAACAAGTCTAAAAGGCGATATGCAAGTGCCGACGACATTAGACAATGCAACTACCTCATTCGATGATCAAATGACTACATTTACAAAAACATTTACAGATAGTGGTGCTGTTCATATCTATCAGAAGTTCGAAAATACAATGTTGTATGGTGAAAAATTTAATTATGCAAATGACAGTCTACAACAATTTGGTTCTAATTTAACAATTAATAGTAATCACGTGTACATAGGATTGCCAACGTTACAATTAACGAATCAGCAAAAAGGAACAGTAATAAATTTTAGAAAATCTCCAACAGAAAATAATTGGACTAGTATTCATGAAATGACTACGGGCATTGATCAAGTAGATCTAACAAAAATTAAAAGTATCTTCTTGTATGATAAAGTATCTAATAAAAAATTAGCAGACTTAGACTACATAGATCCTCTATATGGTAAAATACCTGGACCAGCAGAAGCAGAACTATTCTATAAAACACTTTACGATCCCGCTGTATACAATAACACAGGAGCATCTGGCACAGTCGACGTCACAAACAGTTGGACTGATACGCAAATTGGCAGACTTTGGTGGGATCTAAGAACAGCAGTGTACTATTATCCTTATCAAAGCAATGTAATTTTCAATAACGCATATTGGAATAAACTATTTCCTGGTGCAACAATAGATGTACATGAATGGACAGAGTCTACTAGGACCCCTACAGAATGGAATACACTATCAGCGACCACACAAGGCGCAGGATTAGGTGTTACTGGCACAGTTGCCGACGCAACAAATTATGTAACACGTAAAAAATATGATTCCGTTGCAGGCACAATGAAAAATATCTATTACTATTGGGTAAAAGGTAAAAAAACTGTGCCTGAATTAGAAGGCAGAAACATGACTGCCGAAGCAGTACAAAATTTAATTAAAGATCCAAGAGCACAAGGATACAAATACGTAACAATATTTGGTCCAAATAGATTTGCTCTTGTAAACTGTGACACATTTATTAATGGCACTGACACAATTTTAAACTTTAGATTGTTTAACACAGAATCAACAGGAAACGTTCACAATGAATATGCACTTGTATCTGAAAACTTAGGTACAAGCACATTACCAAAAGATATTGAAAATGTGTGGTTTAACAGTTTAATTGGATACGATGAACAGATGAATCAGGTACCAGATCCTGAGTTAAGTGATAAAGTAAAATATGGAACATTAACGACTCCAAGACAAAGTTGGTTTAAAAACAATGCAGAAGCGACAAAACAATTAATCACTAGAGCCAACGATGTTCTAATTAAAAATTTAATTGTTGACGAGGTTGATTTATCAACTTTGACTTCAAGCGAACCTATTCCAGTTGCACAGTCAGGATTATATGATACAACTGTAGACACAGAAGCAGATTTACAATTCTTAGGCACAGGACCTTTGATTACTACTACTCTTGTGCCAACAGTAGTAAATGGAAAAATTACTAGTGTTGCAATTACAAATTCGGGTGCAGGTTATAAAGTTGCACCTACATACAAAATAAAGTCCACTAATGGATCGGATGCTGTATTAAAATTTACTATAAATGCAAAAGGACAAGTTACCGCTGTCAAAGTTGAGCGACAAGGTAAAAATTATGATTCTAAAACAACAATTGAAGTAAGAAACTTCAGTGCAATAGTAAGAGCAGATAGCCAAGTAGATGGCAAGTGGGCAATATACAACTGGGATCCTACTGACAAATGGACTAGATCACGAATACAAAGTTACAATGCTTCTTTATATTGGAGTTATGCAGATTGGTATGCTACAGGTTATACACAATTTACGGCAATAGATCAAAAAGTAGATTACAGTTATCAACTAGATGCTCTACAAAATAGTGTAGGTGATATCGTAAAAATTAGTACAATTGGTACGGGTGGTTGGTTATTGTTAGAAAAAATAGATAGCCAAGTAGGAGTAGACTATACTGTAAATTACAAAACTGTGGGTAGACAAAATGGAACGATACAATTTAATACTAGATTGTATGATTATAAAAATACAAATATAGGTTATGACAGTAATAGTTTTGATGTTCAATTGTATGACAGACAGCCAATTCAAGAAACAAGATTAATTCTACAAACATTAAGAGATAAAATTTTTGTTGAGGAATTAGATATTGAATATAATAAATTATTCTTCGCAAGTATTAGATATGCTTTAAGTGAGGAAAAATTAAATGATTGGATATTTAAAACAAGTTTCATAAAAGCAAAACACAATGTTGGCGAATTACAACAAAAACGTTCTTTTAGAAATGATAATCTTGCAAACTTCGAAGATTATATTGCTGAAGTAAAACCATACAAATCTAAAATAAGAGAGTACGTAAGTGCTTATCAAAAAACTGAACCTACAAATACGAGTGTTGCGGATTTCGATTATCCACCAAAATATTTAGATGGTTACATTCAGGCAAGTAACATAAGGGTAAGTGGAACATCATTAACAACAAACTCTATCACAACTTACCCAGATAAGCATTGGTTAGACAATGTTGGTTATTCAATCACAGAAATAAATGTGGCAACAGCCGGAACAAATTATATCAACGCTCCAAAAATTACAATTACCGGTGGAGGAGGCTCAGGAGCAACAGCAACAGCATTTATAAAGAATGGTAAAGTCACAAGAATTAGGGTTGATACAGAAGGCAGTGGTTACATATCTACTCCAACCGTTACCTTGTCTGGAAACACGACAGGTACATATGCAACTGCAAGTGCAGTCTTAGGAAAAGGAGTTACAAGATCAACGCATCTAGGAGTTAAGTTTGATAGAACAACAGGAACATTGTTGTTAGCAAATCTATCAAGAACAGAAACTTTTACCGGAAATGCTTCGCAACTTAAATTTAAATTGAAATGGCCAATGGATTTAAGGTCAAATTCGATCACAATATCAGTGGCAGGTGTTGGACAATTAAGAAGTGCATTTACATTTAATAATGAAAGTGACACAACAAAAAGTTATGCAAGAAAAACTGGCTATGTACAGTTCACAACACCACCTGCAAATTTATCTACAATATCAATAACATATTTGATTGACCAAGATGTTTTACATACTCAAGACAGAGTAAATTTATATTATGTGCCGACTGACGGTCAGCCAGGCAAAGAACTTGCACAGGTAATAGATGGAATAGATTATGGTGGAGTCGAAGTAAGAAGTATAACGTTCGAAGATGTATCAGGTTGGGACAATGCAGGTTATGGTTCAGGCGAATGGGATACTTATGATACAACTTACGAAGATGAAATATTTTATCTAGATGGTAGTACACAATCCATAAACTTATCTAAAGCACTAGAATCTGGTGTACAATATCATGTGTACAGAAGATTTAGAGCCTTAACAAATAATAAATGGGATTGGAAATTAGTTAGAATGGATGATCCAAACTTTGGAACAGGAAATCCAGTTTCCAATACAAATGCTGTAATGAAATCACTAGAAGGTGACGGTAGCACAAAAACTGTAGATGTTAGTGCGATTGAGACAGGAAGCGATGACATTATCATTGTAAGAAAATCTACAAGCGATGGTAGTTTCTTACCTGATCCAGATGCAGTAGATTCATTAGTAAAAGGTGGAGACCTTGCTTACACAACTGCCACTGGATTAAATGCAGAAGATATAAACATGGATGGCGATGGTTTTGTAACTCCAACATCAAGTCATGGACCAGAAGAATTTGTGCCAGGACAAGTGTTAGACACCTTAGATATACAAGTATATGACAGAGGAGCATTCACAGGAAGTAAAATTAATAGTTACAATTACATAGGCGATGGTAATACAACTACATATGCTTTTGTAGACTTCCCACAAAGTAACAATGCTGTATTTGTTTCAGTAGATAATATTTTGTTTAATAGTAACTTGTATTCAATTGACTATCAAAATAAAAATTTAGTATTCAACAGTGCACCAACAAGTGGTGCTAAAATTAATTTTATCACAATGGGCAATAGTGGTGAATCAATTTTAGATGTAGATTTTTTCACAGGTGATGGAAGCACAACAGAATTTGTAACAAGAGGTAAATTTAAAGCAAATACTATCAGTACTTTAGTAAAAGTGAATGGCGTAGATCAAACACATACGGTATTCGAAACTGATAGCACATATTCAAGACCAGGAAAAGTAGCAATTAGGTTTACAACTGCTCCGGCTCAAGATGCTGTAATTAATATTTGCGTGTATGAAAGTGCAAGTCAATCTTTCAGTGAAGTAACACAAAACACTTTTACTGCTGATGGTAGCACAACAGCATTTACATTATCTCCTACTCCATTCACACAACAACCATTTACAAATAATGTAATTGTAAAAGTTGATAACGATGTTTTAAGAAGTGGATTTACTAAACAACACACTCTATCTGCAACAGGTGGAAACCTAATTAGAGAATATCAATTTAAAACTTGGCAGGTTTTACCAGGAACTATATTAGCGACAAATGTAAGAGCATTCTTAAACAAAACAGAATTAACTGCGGCGCAATACAGATGGAATCCAGGCAACAGTAGTGTAACATTAGAATCAGGTGTTGGTGCTATCGGCGATATTTTAGAAGTTTATATAGAAAACGGAGAGTATTCAGTAAGTAATAATGGAGTGCTGACAATATCTCCTGCGATAGCGAATGGAAAAACTATCACGGCATATCAATTCAGCAAACATGATATACAAGATATAGAACGTGAACAGTTTGATGTAATAGCAAAACAAAGTATTACTGTTAACACCGATGATTATTTTACCTACAATCAATTGACCAACGGAGTGATTCAATTAAGAAGACCGGCTACTGATGCTCAATATGTTTGGGTATGCGTAAACGGAGAATGGTTGGCTCCAAGTGTTGACTATACAGTTTCTAATGATCAAAATAGATTATTAATTAATAGAAATTTATCACAGAATGATGAGATAGATGTGATCCACTTCTCTGCTCCTAGTTTTATAGGTAAATTTGCCTACAGACAATTTAAAGATATGCTTAACAGGTCTCACTTCAAACGTGTAGGTGATGACAAACAATACTACCTAGCACAAACTTTAAATTGGAATGACAGAGAAATTATACTTACAGACGGAACAGGTTTGACAGATCCTAGCATCGGCGCAAGATTGCCGGGTATATTGTTTATTGATGGTGAAAGAATAGAATACTATCAGAAACAAGGAAATACTATTAAGCAACTCAGAAGAGGAACATTTGGTACAGGTATACCTAGTACACATTCGGCATCAACACAGGTGTTTGATCAAAGTAGACATCAGAACGTTCCATACAAAGATGAGTTCCTAACTGAAAATTACACAGGAGCAAATGTTTCAAATAATCAACTGAACATCTCATTTACACCTAAATCTGTAAATGAATTTGAGATATTTGTTGGTGGTAAAAGATTACGTAAGAACAGTATCAGTGTGTATGACCCAGCAAATGGACAGGACAGTCCAGAAGCAGATACCACTGTTCAAGCAGAATTCACAGTAGATGGTGTTAATCCTGTGATCACATTTACAACTACACCATCCGCAACTGCCAAAATTGCGGTGATAAGAAAACAAGGGAAAATTTGGCATGATACGGCAAAACCACTGAGTCAGACGGATAATGACATCGCAAGATTCATACGTCAAAAAGAAGTGGCATTGCCGCAATAAATACAGTAAGAAATTGGAGCACAAATGAGTAAAATAAAAGAAAACAGCGGAGTATTAGTTCAAGGACATA
>MDSV01089276.1_pt1 | contig 24805 bp, 21 predicted proteins | sample 810851 | NCBI WGS metagenome assembly MDSV01 (sample SAMN05326640, study PRJNA326480) | marine metagenome | isolation source: seawater | place: Atlantic Ocean: North East | collected 2012
CTTCTTGATATTATTATTAACTTAGCTTATTGGGGGCGTGGTGAAGTCTGGAGTTCACGCCTGCCTGTCACGCAGGAGGTCGCGGGTTCGAATCCCGTCGTCCCCGCTAAATAGGCCAGATAGCTCAGTCGGTAGAGCACTTGTCTGAAAAACAAGGGGTCGGCAGTTCGATTCTGCCTCTGGCCACCAATTGAACATTGGTGTTTTCAGAGACATCATCTCACTAAATGCAAAATGAAGCCATCAATGGAGACAAAACTGGCAACATCAAAAAACCGTAAATGATAAAGTCTTCAAAAATGATTTATATTTTTAAATTTCAAGTTAACTTCCATAAAGCATTTAAATGAACCACGAAGTAACTTTATAATTGACTTGAAATTATTTCCAGTACCCCAAAGTTCACCAATTCTATTTTCCCTTACGTTGCTCCTCATTTGTACTGGGAATTCACCTATTTTTAATTTTTTTTTGTATGATAAATATGTAATATAAGCATTCGGAATAAACAGCTCACTTGCTTGTAAAAAATTAATTTTAGAAATTAATTTTTTATTTATATATCTAATTCCTACATTGGAATCTTTTGTTAATACGCGAAAGCGTATATAGAGATTTATATATAAGACAAATGTAATTATCTTTCTTGCGATGCTGTCAGGTCTATTGATTCTAGTTGCCAAGCAATGGTCCAACTTATTATCAACTGCATATTGAATTAATTCATTAATAGAGTTAGGATCACCTGCATTATCTCCATCAATCTCTACAACTCCCTCATAGTTATTTTTATGAGCATATTGATAGCCAAATAAAACAGTCTTTCCGTGGCCTAAATTAAATTTATTTTTATGCACTGTAATATTTGCTTCAGAATTAGATATTGAATTAAGTTCAGAATAGGTATTATCCAAAGAGCAATCATCAATTAATAAATAATCAAATACAACATTTTCTTGTTTTAAAGATTTGATTACTTCTTTTGCATAGCTAGCACCTATGCCTTCTTCATTATAAAAGGGCATTACAACAAGAAATTTCACTTTACTTTAAAATCTCTAATAATTTTTTTTGCACATTCAAAACCTTGTAAGATCGCTTCATCTTGATTGATATATTGATAATTTGCTAATCTTCCACAGAAGTATATAGGTAATCTACTAGTTTTAATTATTTCATCCTTTAGATTTTTATTTAAATTTACATTCATATTTTCACTATCTAGAACAGGGTAGTGTTTTATATTATCTTTTGGATATTCTTTAGCCACCACACTTCCATAAATTTTCTGTCCGGAAGCATGCTTTGTTTCAATAGTTCTAGTGTAAGTCTCATTTAATGATGGATGATTAATTTGATAAGCTTCAGTTATAGTTCCTTCTTTTGTTGTTTCATAAAATTCAGGAATAGATTCTATACCTCTCCATTTAAGTTGTTTTTTTGAATTTAAAAATAGATCTAAAGAAGAGGTTAAAACAATAGCGTCAAATCCTTCTGAGATTGTGTCGATATTGTCGACTGTTATAGTTTTACCAAACTGGATCTCAGAATTCTGCAAAATATTTTCAATTATACGACCGGATCCTTCTGGGTGAAAGTATTCAAACTTATCATTAAATAAATTTTTGTTACCATCTTTTCGTAAATCTATTCTTTTTGGAGCAAATCTCGAGGACAATTTAGAGGGGTCTTGTCCCCATTGCTTATTTGTATAGCCCTCGATAAATAACTCATAGAGAGTACCACCCATAATTGATATAGCATAAGTCTTAAAATTTTTGTCATTAATGGTTTTTGGAAGGTTTCCAATCTCGTCTGAAATAATTTTCCACTCATCAAGTTCTTTTAATTCATCCACCTGTGGAGGCCATGACAAAAGCTTACTTTCACCCTTTAATGACCTTGGATAAACTCTTGTTTTTACCTGATGACTAAACTTTCTTAGCATTCCAAATTTTGTGACAAATTTATTAATCTCATTATTTGAAGTATGAAAAATATGAGGACCATTAGGTTCAAAAATAACACCTTTAATATTATCAGATCTTGAATGACCACCAACAAAATTATTAGATTCAAAAATAACAGAATTGATATTGTTTTCTTTTAGTTTAAAGTGGGTACTTGTCCCTGCCCAGCCTGCTCCAACTATTAAGACATTCATTTTTAAAAAATTAAAAATTTATTTCTTCTCAATAAGTAATGATTGTCTTTTTTGTAATACATAATTTTAGAATCCTATTATTAAATATTAAACGAATTAAAACTTCTTTTGTTGTTTTAGCACATTATTATGCACGTTTAAAACTAACAAAAGCTATTTGAAAATATTATTATTAAAAAAAACATAAAAAATAAAATGAATAGTTCAGAATCAAAATTAAAGGCCATAAAGCCTAGAAGAATAGATTTTATAGCCTTGTTTTATGTTTTAACTTATTTCTATTCACAATTTAATTTACTAAAACACGGTGGAACAACAATCGATGAAAGATCTCTTGATAGTGGAAATGCTATAACATTTAATAAACTTCAAACCATCTTAGATTTAAAAATTATACAAAATGGAGAAATCAATTCAGTTTTAAAGTCTGTAGACAAAATGGAAACATACGGGCAGTTTGTGTCATTGCAACAATTTATTTTTTCAAGAAAATTGTATGGATCTAATTTATTAAATAATTATTTTATTGAAAATGATTTATTTGTAAGTTTTTATTCGAAAATATCATTTTTAAGATATGTATATTTAAACATTTATATATGTATATTTTTAGTAATTTTCTACTTTATTATTTCGAAATATAAGGACAAAAAATTTGGTTTACTTTTTATAGTTATGTTGTCGTTAATTCCGTCTTTCAATGGACACGGATTATTCAACCAAAAAGATATTACATTCTTAATTCATGTATTTTTAGCATGCTATTTAATAGTACAAAACAAATTTTTTATGAATCACAAGATTTTCTACCTAACAACAATACTGTCTGGTCTAGCTATGTCCTTGAGAATAAGTGCAATTGCATTTATAAATTTAGCTGTAATATTTTCGATTATTTATATTATAAAAAGTAAAATCATAAAATTACCTGAAGCATTAGGGTATTTTTTAAGATTTACAGTTTTGACTTTATTTTTTTATTATTTGTTTTCACCCGGCGCATGGTTTGCACCAGTAGATTTTTTAACAGAATCAATCAGACAACAAGTATTCCTAGATTGGAATGGGTCTACATTAACGAACGGAAAATTTATACTTTCAGCTGATATGAATAGATTTTATCTTCTAACTTGGTTTTTTTATAAGCTTCCGGTTATTTATGTTATATTGCTTTTAATATCGCTCTTGGGAATTTACTTTAAACGGCTTAACGAGGATATTTTTTTTGTATTTTCAATCTTTTTTATAATAATTGTCAATGCAGCTTTTTTATTGATTAAGCCTGAGGTATATGACGGTATAAGACAGTTCTTATTCTTACTTCCTTTTGTTGCATATATAACTTCAACATATCTTGTTTTTTTTCAGAAAAAAGTATATTTAGTGATCCCTGTTGCAATTATCTACTTATTCTCTACACAATTTAGTTTAGGGCCCTATAAATATGTTTATTTGAATGAGTTTGTTGTTGAAGATAAAATCACTTTTGAGTGTAATAATGTTGATGGCTGCGGTGATTGGCTAACAGACTATTGGGGTTTCTCTGCTAAAAATTTAGCTGATAATATAAACAAAAATAAATTTGAAGATGTTTACATATGCAAACCATTTTCAATATGGGATCCCTATCTTGATGAAAGCCTCAATCCAATTTTTAATGATCCATCTAAAATAAAAAAAGAAAGCTTTTTACTAGCAACAATTTACAGGCCAAGATACATGAACGATGGTTGTAATTTTTATAAAAATAATATTTCATATGATTGTAAGTTAATTGATAAGACAGAGATAAAATTAAGAAATAATAACATAGACTTAAATTATTTAAAAGAATGCACTTTAAAGTAGTATTGCAAGCTTGAAAAATTAATTACGAGTTTTATACAAATGGAATCTTTTTGATAAATTGAGAAAATTGTTTTAAATTAAAATATTTTAAATGATTAAAGTTAATTTAAGATGAGAAAATATATTACAAAAATTAAAGTTTTTTACAGTGATTTAGTAAATGTTTCAAAGTTAACAAAAACTAAAAATAAAAAATTAAAGATAATTTTCTTAGCAATGACCATCAATATTATGGTTGCATTAGATATTATAATTATTTTGTTTTTTTCCAACTTTTTTTCAGATGAAATTAGTTTTACTAATTCAATACTTGAATATATTTTATCTTATGAAAAATTACTTCCAATCTATATTCTTTTTAGGTTTTTTCTTATTTATCTAGAAAAGATAATTACGACTAATTTACAAATAGACATCGAAAATAATTTAAGAGTTTATTTAATTGAAGAAGTGTTTAAAAGGGGCAATGTTTCGATATCCGATGCGTATTACTATATAAATACTTTAAGTTCTCAGGTTGGAGGTTTTTATTCCAACTTAGCCGCTTTCTTTGGTAGTTTGATTCAGATTGTAGCTTTCTCACTTTATTTATTATCCACAAATTTTGAAGCTGTTGTTATTTTTTCTATAGGTAGCTTATTTTTGTTCCTTCCAACTTTATATTTGACAAAACTAGGAAGAGGGTTTGCCCATAAAGCATATATATATGGTCAAGAAATAAGTTCTGAAGTAGAAAAGATATTAGATAATTTATTTCTAATAAAAATCCTAAAAAGAACAAATGAAGAAATTTCTCATTATACAAAAAGCTTGAAGCTATTTTACCAGGCAAGATTGAACGATATAAAAGTGGGTACAGCTAGCTCAATAATGCCCAATTTTTTTACTTTGTTTTTTCTATCTATCCTCCTGATATTTTTTGATTTTATAAAATATTTATCTTTAGACTTTGTTGGAATATTATTAAGATTATTTCAATCATTAGGAATTTTTAATAGAAATATTCATACAGTGTCTTCATTCCATGTCTATTTAGAAAAGTTATACCAAGTTGAAAAAAATAAAGAAGCAATTACGTCTGGAAATTTTGTTATATCACAAGACTTAAATCAAGACATTGCAATTAAATTTAGTGATGTTGATTTTAAATACTTGGGATCAGATAAATATTTATTTCAAAACACCAATCTTGATATTTATAAAAACAAACATACAATTATTACAGGCCCTAACGGATCAGGAAAAAGTACTTTAATCGGGCTATTGAGTGGAATATTTTATCCAACTAATGGCAAGGTTGAAGTTTACTCAAAAAAAGTTGGATACATTAGTGCAACACCTTTAATAATTAACTCAAATATAAAAGAAAACATTTCATATGGTTCAGATATTGAATTGTATGATCAAGATATACTTAACTTTCTTAAAGAATTTGAAGTCTACTCTGACGACGATTCATATGACCTAGAAAAACCTATTAGTAATAAAACACTTTCTACAGGTCAAATGCAAAAAATTTCTTTTATACGAGCTTTAGCATCGCAATGTGAAATATTAATACTTGATGAATCTATGTCTAATTTAGACATAAAAACAAAAAGAATGATTTACCAAAACTTAAGTAAAAGAAGTTTAACTATTGTAAATTCAACTCACAATGTCGATGAGATTCCTAATTATGATTATCACATTTCTATTGAGAAAAAAGATGATGTAAGTACTCCCATATACTTATTAGATTAATTTATTTATTAAATTCATTTCCTTATCAAGAACAGCTTCAATCGAAAATTTATCTTTAATAGTTGAAACAGCGTTATTTGATATTTCACTTAATATATCTGAATCTAGGTTTTCGAGTAAATACAATAAATCATCTGCGGGATTAAATAAATAACCATTTATACCGTGGCTAATTATTTCTCTGTTGTTTGAGTTGTTTGTAGCAAAAACGATACATCCTGCCCCCATAGCTTCTAGGATTACTTTTGAGTTTCCCTCAAACAACGATGTTGATAAAAAGAATTTGTAGTCAGAATATTTTTTTAACAATATATCATTTTGTATATTTCCTATTAATTTAATTTTTGTATTATTTTTATCAGCTAGATTAGTAATTTCGCTTTGTAAAGATCCCGCACCTACAATATCAAAAACATAATCAGAGTTAGAAAAATCTTTTAATACCTTTTTGTAATTTTTTTGCTTTTCAAGCCTGCCAACCATAAGTATTTTTTTATCATGTCTTTTGTTTAATATTTTAATTGGAGTATTTTCAACCCAATTAGGGTTAACTAAGATTTTATTATTAAAAAGTAAATAATTTTTTTCTAAAAATTTCTTATCACTAGTACTGGAAACCAAATAATAATCTGAGAATGCGAGACCAAATTGTGTTAATAAGTAATATATAAGAATTTTAAGTTTTGATTTTTTTTCTTTAATTAGGAATACAACCTTGTCAAAACCTGTTCGCAAAAGAAGAGGTTTTGATAATATGATTTTTAACAATATACCAACCCAACTTCCAGAAAGCTGGTTTGTTTTTATTAAGTCAATATTTTTGAATTTTGAACTAAATTTGAAACAGAAATATATAGATTTTATAAAACGAATGAATTTTGACTTTGAATATTTTATATTTTTATACACTGGAACTATATCTATATTTTTAAGTGCATCACTATATAGTAAGTCATCATTATTACCAAATGTAAGGAAGGTAGTTTTTACGCCATATTTTTCATGTAGAACTTTATATATATGAGTCTCTCTGCTTAATAAGCCAGTTTCTTCCCAGGACTTTAGAGAAATATCAAAAGTAAATATTAGTAATAAATTCAATAATTTAATTTTAATCAGATAACTTTACTTATAAATTTAAAAAAACGACTACTCTTTTTTTGTGAAGAAAATATTGCTAATCCATACTCAATACCAAAATACTGGTGGTGAAGACATAGCAGTAGATAATGAGATAAATTTATTAGAAAAAGAGTATGAGGTTAGGTCGTTAAAAATAAAAAATTCTTTTAGAACATTTTTTTTAAATTTAATTGGAATGAATAATAACAAAAATAAAATCAATAATTTAATTGAAAAGTACGATCCCAGTATTATTTATTTTCACAATACTTGGTTCTCTATACCAAGTTCTTATATTCGAAGTCTTTCTAAAAGAAATCTTGATGTGAGAATTAAACTCCATAACTTTAGATATAGTTGTTGTAGTTCATATATGTTAAAGAATCATTTATTAAGTATGGAATCATGTGGAGCGTGCGGTATAAAAAATGAAAAGTATAAATTTTATAATAAATATTTTCAAGACTCGTATTTAAAGTCATTTTATTCTATTATTTTTCATAAAAAATTATTCAGTCTTCTTAAAAATGCAAATATAAAAATATATGTTTTAACAAACTTTCATAAAAAGTTTTTAATAAATAAAAGTATAAATGAAGAGAAAATAACAGTATTCCATAATTATCTTCCAGAAGCTAAGTTTCATTTAACATCAGAAAATGAAAATTATATATTGTATGCTGGACGCATTTCAAGGGAAAAGGGGATAATTGAATTGTTAGAGTCTTTTTACAAGTCAGATGTCGAAAACTTAAGTTTGAAGATAATCGGTTCAGGACCTCTTTTAGATTATGTAAAGAAAAATTACAGTTCAGATAAAGTTAAATTTTATGGAGCATTGGATAATAGAAAAGTTTTAAATTATATAAAAAATGCTAAAGCTGTAGTAACAGCTACAAAAATGTACGAAGGACAACCAAATTTACTATGCGAGTCATCTTTAATGGGTAAAGTATCTATATTTCCTAATGCTGGAGGTATTAAAGAATTCTTTCCATCAAGTTCAAATTTTATGTATGAACAGTTTCAATATGATCAACTTGTAGAAAAAATTAAATCCCTAGAAGATAATGAAAATCTTGACGTAGAGGGTGTCAATAATAAGACTTTTGCCAATGAAATTTTATCAATTGATAAATTAATTAGAAAGTTTGAAGAGAGCAAATAAAACCATCTTTAGTTAGATTCTTTAAGTATCATTTTATTTAGTGAAGATATATTTAAATAAAGCTAGTGAAAACTGGATTGTTGATAGATTTTATTCTGAATGGAGTAGTTTAAATGCATCCATAACAACTAATTTCATTTTTAACTCGGATATTATTTGGTTGATTGCACCATGGACATGGAAAAAAATAAATAAAAAAAACTTATCTAGAAAAAAAGTGGTTTGTACTATTCATCATATTGATGAATCTAAGTTTGATGAAAGCCAAAAACAAGAGTTTTATGAAAGAGATAAATATGTTGACTTCTATCATGTGATTTCAGAAAAAACATTTAACCAAGTATATAAATTAACAAATAAAAAAATTTTTGAAATTCCATTTTGGGTTAATCAAAATATATGGTTTCAATTAGATAACAAGTCAGACCTAAGAAAAAAATATAATATAGATGAAAAATCTTATTTAATTGGTTCATTCCAAAGAGATACTGAAGGACACGATTTAAAAAGTCCCAAACTTTCTAAGGGGCCGGATCAGTTTTTAAAAATAGTAAAACAACTTTATGATGATAAGAAAGAATTATCAATACTATTGGCTGGAAAAAGAAGACAATATTTAGTATCTGAATTAAATAAATATAAAATTCCTTTTCATTATTTAGAAATGACCAACTATCAAACCTTGAACGAACTTTACAATATTTTAGATCTTTATATTGTTGCATCTAGAGTTGAGGGTGGACCCCAGTCTATTCTTGAAGCTGCAGCAACAAAGACACCTTTAATTTCAACTAATGTTGGAATTGCAGATAAAATATTGAACAAAAGTTCAATATTCGATATGGAAAATTATATGAAAGCAAAACCTGATGTTGAATATTCATATAAAAATGTGAAAAAATATTTTGTTCCAGAAGGTTTGAAAAGTTTTTATGATATGTTTGAGTTTATAAGTGAAAATTAGTATTGGATCAAAAATCATAGAGGGACCCTGGGGTGGGGGTAACTTATTTGTTATTAATTTAAAAAATTTTTTGATGTCAAAAGGTCATGATGTTATTCATCATCTAGATGATGACGATATAGATATAATCCTTATGACATCACCAAACCACAAAGCGGAATCTTCTTCTTTTGGGTATAAAGATATATATAAATATATAAAAAAAATAAAAAGTGATTCTATTGTTGTTCATCGAATTAATGAATGTGATGAAAGAAAAGGAACTAAAAATGTAAATAAATTTATATTAAATTCAAACAGGGTTGCTGACGCTACTATTTTTGTTAGTAGCTGGATTGAAAGTCTATATTTAAATCAAGGTTTTAATTCTGAAAACTCTAGAGTCATTTTATCAGGCTCAGATAAGGAAATATTTAATAGAGACAATCAAAATATTTGGGACCAAAGAAGTCAATTAAAGATTGTTACTCATCATTGGGGAAATAATTGGAATAAAGGTTTTGAAATATATTCAAAATTAGACAAGATGATTTACAATAACGAGTTGGGTTTAGATATCAAGTTTACATATATTGGGAATGTTCCAAAAAACTTTAATTTCAAAACATCAACCCTTTTAAGTCCTATTTCAGGTATTGAACTTGCCGAAAAATTAAAAGACAACCATATATATTTGACCGCTTCACTATTTGAACCGTCTGGGAACCACCACATAGAAGGTGCCCAGTGCGGTCTTCCATTACTATTCGTAAACAGTGGAGGATTACCTGAATACTGCAACGGGTATGGTGTAATGTTTGAGAATAACGATTTTAATAACAAGCTTTTATACTTAATAAAAAATTATGAAAATTATTTAAACAAAGTAAGGAAGTATCCAAGAAATTCTGAGATTATGTCCCGAGATTATTTAAACTATTTTGAAGAATTACTAAAAAGTAAAAACCAAATTATAGAAAAAAGACAAAATTTAAAATTAAAAAGGTTTCTAAATATTTAAATCATGAAAAATAATTTATCAAGCTTGAAATATATAAAGATATTTTCATTAATATATTTCTTCCTTACTTTTTTTGTAATGGTATTTGGAAGAACTTTTACTGGACTTAATATATCCAACTTAAGACTTGGAGAAGTAATTATTGCAGTATGTTTTTTACTTAGTTGTTCATTATTATTTTTTAATAAAAAAACATTTAATCAATCAAAACTAGTTTCTGTTCACAAAATAATTATCATAATGTTTTTTTTAAATGTAATAATTTCTTCTGGAAGTTTTTTCAGTACTTATACTTATAAAACTAGTTCCTATATTTGGACTTTGATGTTCCTATATTTGGGTAATTATTTTTTTAATTATCTAGAGTACGAAAACTTTAAAATAGAAAAATTTATTTGGACTTTGCCATTTGCATATATTCTAAGCTCAATATATTATCCACAATTTTTACAAAATTATTTTTTAAAATTTTCTGACACATTAGACTTTCTAAAAGCATCGGATTTACTTTTACTTTATACTGTTACAAATTTTTATTTATTTATCAAAAGAAATGATAAATTTTCTTTTTCTTATTTAATACTTAGTTCAGCTGTTTTGTTTCCATATTTATCATTTAAGAGTAAAGGTTCTATACTTCCTGCAGTTTTATTCCTACTACTTATTTTTTACTACTACCGTTTCTTTTTTGTAAAAAATATAAGATTTGTTTTTATCATATTGGTATCTGGTTCTTTACTTTTTATACTTTCTTCTTTTAGAACATTTGGGTCATTTAATAATATTTCTTATGAGGTATTTTTCACTGAATACACTGAAAATTCTCCAATGCATGAAAGATTTACAAATTTCCAGAGTATTTCAAAAACTCAGCCAGAACGCTACTCAGATTTTGATTCTGCTGTTGAAAGCAGCACTGTTTCTGAATCTGATTACAGTACGTCAAATTTATCCCCTCAAATTGATGAGGTGGTATATGAAAATGTAAATGAATTTTGGATTTTTATACTTGCAGATGGACGCTTATATTCAAGAGAAACCAATATTGATTACAGATTACAAATTTGGCAAGATGTATTATTTGACCTTGACTTTCAAGATCAAATTCTTACCGGATATGCCTATAACGAAATAATTCCAGCTATGACACCTAGAGAAAGACAAGGCTGGGATGGTTCCAATGAAAATGTTCACAACTACCTTGTAAATGTATTTGCAAGAGGAGGGTTAATTCAACTTATTCTTTTTTTGGTTTTATATTTTTACTTGATCAAGGAGTGGTACTTAAATAATAAAAATTTTCAAATAATTGTTTTTATACTGCCTATATTTTTAACTTCATTATTTGACGTTTCAATGGAAAGTGTAAGATATCCATTAATATACTTTTCATTTCTAGGTTACTTTTTAAGTATTAAAAATTTTGAAAAGTAACCTATAATAAAAGTTATTATTCGATTAGAGAAACTATGAAAAAAGCCTTTATCACTGGTATTACTGGACAGGACGGTTATTACCTTACAAAACTTTTATTAGACAAGGGGTACTCTGTTCATGGTACTATAAGAAGATCTTCCTCAATTAATACGAAAAGAATTGATCCCTTAATATCAGAATTTTCAGAAAGTGGTATGCTAAATTTATACTATTCGGACCTAACAGACTCTTCTTCGTTAAATAATCTTATTAATTCAATTGAACCAGATGAAATATATAACCTAGCTGCTCAATCACATGTGATGGTTTCATTTAAAAACCCAATTTACACTTCCCAAACAGGCTTAATGGGGACTCTATCACTATTAGAGGCTGTTAAAAATTCGGACAAACAAATAAAATTTTATCAAGCATCATCTTCAGAGATGTACGGAGGTACAGATAATGATAAATTAAATGAAATGTCAAGTTTTGAACCTAAGAGCCCATACGCAGCTTCCAAAGTTTTTTCTCATCATGTAACAAAGCTTTATAGAGAATCGTATGAGTTATTTTGTACAAACGGGATACTTTTTAATCATGAATCTCCACATAGAGGAGAAACATTTGTTACTAGAAAAATCACAAAAGCTGTTGGACGAATTCATGCTGGTATTCAAAGTAAACTTACATTGGGAAATTTAGATGCTTATAGAGACTGGGGTTTCGCTGGTGATTACGTTGAAGGCATGTGGATGATGATGCAGCATGAAAAGCCTGATGATTGGGTATTAGCTACAGGGCAGACACACACTGTGAGAGATTTTGCAGAAGCAGCTTTTCAACATGTAGACCTTGAATATGAAGAATTTGTTCAAATATCTGAAAAATATTTTAGACCAAATGAAGTAAATCATCTTTTGGGTGATTACTCAAAAGCAAAAGAAATTCTTGGTTGGAAACCTAAAACTCCTTTTAATGATTTAGTAAAAATGATGGTTGAACATGATATTGAGGAAGCACAGCGAGAAAAGGTATTAATAGACAATAACTTGCTTAATCCAACATGGGAAAATCCAAATTAACTTATATTATTTTTAAACCAATCATAAGTTTTAATTAACCCATCCTCAAGGTCTACATTATGGCTCCATCCATAATTGTTTATAATAGAGCAGTCTAATAACTTTCTTGGATTTCCATCTGGCATTGATTCATCAAACAATAAAATGCCCTTATATCCAACCACACTTTTTATCAATTCTGCCAATTTTAAAATAGAAATTTCGACCCCACTACCAATATTTATTATGTCATCTTTTATATTGTTATCAAGAATAAACTCAACAGCACTTGCAAGATCATCTACATATAAGAATTCTCTAAGAGGTTTTCCAGTACCCCAGATTTCAAAAGTATCTTTATTACTTAACTTTGCATCATACATTCTTCTCATAAGACCAGGAATTACATGACTTGAATTCTCTTCGAAATTATCATTTGGACCGTAAAGATTTGTGGGCATAAGATTTATCACATCATGTCCATATTGAGTTTTTAAAGATCTTCCTATTTCGATTGCTGATAATTTAGCCATTGCATATGGGGAGTTGGTTGGTTCAAGAGAACCAGTCATAAAATCAGTTTCTTTAATTGGGTTTTTAGCTTTTAGTGGATAAATGCAACTACTACCAAGATTTATTACTTTAATTTCATTAAATTCAATGACAGCTTCCAATATGTTTAGATTTATTTTTAAATTATTAATAATAAAATCAGCTCTTTTCGTGTTGTTTGCATAAATTCCACCAACCTTAGCTGCAGCATTTATAACCACCTCTGGCTGAATTTTATTTATAATCGCTTTAGTCTCTTCAAGGCTAAAAAGATTTGTATCCTGCCTGCTTGAACCAATTACATTAATTTTTTTATTTTTTTGAAGGTTTTTTACAAGAGAACTTCCAACAAGACCGTTGCTACCAAAAACTAGAATATTTATGAGATCCTCCTAATTTTTTTTAAGTCCAAAAGCATTATATCCGAATTGATTGGGATTTAGGTTTTTTAATTTATCTTTTATATATTTAGGATGTTCATCTATATCTATAAATTTGTTATGTAGTTTATACCGATTTTTTATCATATTAAACCATGAATCAAATGCTTCTTCAGGTGTTCCACGACCCTTACCCCAGTCTTGAAAATGTCTATTATAAGCGCGTGCAAACCTTGCTCTATCTTCTGATATTACCTCTTTAGTTCTAAAAACTGTATCATAATTCCATATTGGTACTGAAATTTCGGGCATATTTTTTGGCAGTATTTCAACACCATTTAATGTTGGTTGACACAAATCTCCACCACCGTTCAATTTTATATTTGGATAAAGACGTTTATTAAAAGCAATACAAATTTTACTTTTTAGATTGTATCTGTCAGGGGTAAAAAATTGATGTTTAGAGAAAGTAATTGCTGGGGATCCTTTGAATTTATCTAGAGAGTCTCTTAATATATCTAAATCGTTTTCGTGAAAAATGTAATCTAAATCCATTCTAATTACCCAATCTCCTAAACATTTGTCAAACCCCTCTTGAAATACATTTCCAATTTTTACCCAATTAAACTCATGATCCCAATTTTGCCCAACAATAACTAATTCGTCCGAGAAATCTTCGTAACAAGACAAAGACTCTTTCCATGGATCCATTCTTTTTTCAGGATTTGTCATACTTGTAAAAATTGAAATTTTCATATAGTTATTAAGTTTCTTCTACAATTTCAACAAATCTCTTATGAAATAATTGCAGATTATATATATTATGAACTAGCTCTTTTGCATTATTTGAAATTGTTTCATGTAAAATACCTCTACTTAGTATTTCGTTAATTTTTTTCGACCATGTATCAATATTATTGTTCTCAACGAATAAGATATTTTTATTATTTTCAAATTGCGCTTCGTCCCAAAAACCCTCTATTTTTGTTAACATTACAGGTGTCCCAGCTGACATTGATTGTAAAGCAACACTTTGACCTGAGGGTTGAATTGTATTTTTAAGAGGTATAATTGTCAGTTTTGATTTATTATAAATTTCTAGTAACTCTATATCTGATAAAAGATTTTTATTCCATTTTCCATTAATTAATTCAATATTTTTTATATTTTCAACTTGTTTTTGCGTTATTTGAGAAGTTATAACTTTAAATGACAAATTATTTAATTTTGAAGCTAGGTCTAATACAAATTCATAATCTCTAAAGCTATCATTTCCTATAAATAAAATATCACATTCTTTTTTAACTTTTTTCTCTATGTTCCAAAAATCTGTATCAATAGAGAATGGAAGAAAAATAAATTTATCTTTGTATTTTACAAATTTATTTTTAGCTTTTTTGTATTCCGGCTTTCCAAGAAATATTAATTTATCAAATGTTTTAAGAAATATAAATAAGAAAAATTTGTTAGCAACTTTTTTAATAAAGTTTGAAGAGTTATTTGATAGCAATCCCATAACAAAGACAAATGATTTGTAATTTTGATTACGTTTAAATATGAGCATTGGCAGGATTGAAAGCCCCAATCTGTCATTAGTTGCTATGATGACATCAGAACCCCTCAATATTTTTTTATTTTTAGAGCTGCATATGTTATCTGTATAAAAAGAAAGATCGGTTATTTTCCTCAATATCTTATCTAAAAAATTCAAAAAAAGATTGTTTCTTTCTTTAAACTCAATGATATTTACTTCTTTACTGTGATTTTTAAATTCAAAATAAGAATAAAAAAATTCTTTTGCAAACTTTTCACTAGATAGTATCTTATCTTTTCGTCCATCTCCAAAAATATATGTTATCTTTTTATTATATAAATAATTCACTTAATTTAATTAAAGCATAATACTAATGATTAGTTCTAAGTGATTTTATAATGTGATAAGTTTTTTATGAATAAAAATGAGATTCTATCTTCAGCAAATTTTAAAAGAAAATGCGATATTGTCTATTCTGCCAATGTTTCTTATGAAGAATATGAAAGGCTTGAAAACAACAATACTATTGTTCTTCAAAAAACAAATGATTATATATTTTACAAACTCAAAGAATTCGAAATTAAAAGTTACGATACAATTTTTTGTAATAACTTTACTCTTAAACCACTTTTTAAATCTTTATCAGATAAACCAACTTTAGAAAATATTAATCTTGTTACACACCAAACAGACTTAAATGTAACTAAAGAAATATTTAATAAAAAACCAGACTCTATTGTTAACTGGTCATCAATAAATGTTGATTTTAAAAACGAAACATTACATCCGATACCTTTAGGAATAGGAAATTCATTTCAAGATAAATATTTAAATATAGATAAAGTAGCAAATAATTTAAAAATTTTTAAATTTGATAAAGAGCCAAAAATTTATTTAAATTTTCGAGAAAATACCAATACAGATCATAGAAAAAATCTGAAAAATATATTCAAGAATTATAGTTGGGCAAACATTTCTGATTCAAACTTAAATTTATCTCAATATAATTACGAAATTGCAGAACATAGTTTTGCTTTAGCACCATGGGGCAATGGTATAGACACTCACAGGATCTGGGAATCGCTGTATTGCGGTACCATTCCTATTACTAAATATCACTATACTTTGAGCACATTAAAAGATTTGCCTGTCCTGTTTGTTAATGAGTATGAGGATATAAGTTTAGAATTATTAAATTCTACTTTGGAATACTTTTCAGAAAGTAAATTCAACTTTAATAAGTTAAAAGTTGATTATTGGCTTTATGAATATTCTAAAAATGAAAGTTCATTAATTAATATTCAAGAAAGTAAATTTTATAATTTAACTTTTAATAATACTTTTAGACTTGGTCGATATTTCGAAAGTAAGAAGAAGATAGTTTTTTACTATTTAAGAAAAATATTTAATTTTTTAAATTCTTGAGTTTTCCCATTCAGCAATTTCATTAATTTCTAACATAATCCAGTCAGGAAAAAAATTAAACTTTTTAAAAGTTGTAATAGATTGTTCTACATCATGCCTTCTTCCCCATCTTGACGGTGAAACTAAACACGATTCAAAATTTTTGAAATATTCTACAGATTCATCAGTAAAGGGGAGTTTTGTAAATGAATCTATCCAAAGCCATTGAACTTTATCTATAAGCTTATTATCAGTAAATTCAGGCTCATATTCAGAGAACCTCAGAGAAAGATTAGATCCTTTCGTTTTAAAATTTTTGAAAATGTATGGAAATTCTATATCAAGTAGAAAAAATCTATTTATATTGAAATTTTCAAATATAGAAAAAGTGGTATCTTCAATTCCTGATTCTTTAATATTTGCAACAATTAATGAATGGTCGTATTCTTTGAGAAAAGTATTTAAAGGCAAATTGCTTTCATTAACATCATGACCTAAAAAAAGCTCATTGTTATACAACCTTAAATCTATTTCAATACCAAAATTTTTTGGTATCTTTTGTAATTTTTCTATTGTATTAACTTCATGAACGATATATTGCACACTACAATTTTACATTATGAGAGTGGATAAAACATTTTTAAATAATCTAGATATTTTGAAATTTTTAAATTATGTTTCATTCACTCTTGTTACTTACATCATATTTAATTTTATTTTTATGTCTTTCGAGTTGAATAGTTACGAAATGCTTACAGTAGATGAAAGAATTTCTATAAACGATATCTACAATGTGTGGATTTTAGATAATGAATTCAATCGTTATCCAGATATTGAGAACAAGTTTTTCAAAAATCTAGTTTTAGTAGTAACAGAACTTGCGTATGGCGGTGATTTAAGATACGGACGATTATGGTCTAATTTATATATAGTTTTTATTGGACCATTCTCACTTTTTTTTAGTGACCAAACTGTTATTACTTTAACAAGATTATTTACACTTTCTTTATATTTTTTATCTGTAAATATATTTATAAATTTACTTTTAGATAAAAAATATAGATGGATATATTTATTAATTTTTTATTGCCTGCCAGGTGTTTTGTACTACAACACAATTGCAAAACCAGATCAATTAGTTTTACTATTATTAGGCTTATCAATAAAATACTTTATAGATGAAAGATATTACTTAACAATATTTTTTCTCGCCTTAACTACAGGGGTAAAGATTATAGGAATATTTGCTCTTGTTCCTGGAATTATTTTTATTTTTATTAATAAGAAAATTAAATTTGATTTTAAGAATATTTTAAAAACAATGTTTTTGAGCTGGGCTGGGATTATTGTAGCAAATCCAATTTTACTAATTCCACCAATAAGCCGTTTAGGGATTCCTAATTTTTATTCAATATATTTTAATTGGTTGGATTCTCAGACACAATATAGTCAGCCCAATCGATATGATATAAATTATTTTATAAATTGGTCTGAAACTTTATCAATCCATTTTTCGATGAATTTAATTAAATCTCCTATGTTTTTTTATTTCATTCTCTCTCTTATGATTTTTTTGTTATTTAATAGTTTAAAAAATTTTGATAATATTTATAGTTTTATATTTGTTGCTGGTTTTTTACATCTTATATTTATTGTATTTTCAATTGAAAGGCAATGGATATTATATTTAAATTTTTCACTTATTTTGATAGTTATCTCAACAATTTACTTTATTCAAAATCGTAAAAGAACTTATCTTTTGCTTGTTTTCCTTTTTCTTGTTCCAAATGGATTTTTAAAACTTACCGGTACATTTGAATCAAGGAACACTTTACCTACAGGTGATTCCTACACTATCCCTCTTGTACTTGAAAAAATAGAATCATCATATAGTCTTATTGATAACGGGAGCAATATTGTTTACTGGGATTCAGAGTTTGGGATGCCCAGGAACAAAGTTACTTACGAAAGCTTTTTCTTTGTAAGAGAAAATTGGGCTGGACATAATTTGGATGCGATTTTTGATGATGGTGACATGTATGTTACTAAAAGACAGATAGAAAATAGTAAATATATAACAATTGAAGTAGAAGATTTTAAAATTTATTTAAATACTATTTCTGATTAACTATTTTTTCTAAAGAATCTTCAAAACTTAATTGAAAATCAACAAAACTACTATCACTTTTGTTATTAATTAGATAAGTTTCTGCTTTATACTCTTTTTTCCAAGGTTTCAAATCATTATTAATATCGTCACCAATAGCAAAAAATTTAAAATTTTTTTCGTAATATTCATCTAAGTAGCTTCTTGCTTCTAAAATAAACTTTTTACATGGCTTTTCGCAACCAATATCTTCAGACGTAATAATTTTATTAAAGTAACTTAAATTCCACTTTTTTAACTTCTTTAATTGTGTAATTGTGTCAAGGTTTGTATATAGATGCAAAATTGCATTTTGTTTTTTAAGCATATTAAGCAATTCGAATATTTTATTATTTATAACAACCTTATCTAAAAATATTTCCCAATATTTTTCCTCAAAGCTAATTGAAATCAGAGGGTCTTTATTGTCATTTTCTAACATTGTTTTAAAATAAAGGACTCTATTGTGACTAGATGTACTGTCTCCGACTATTGTTTTAACTTGATTTTTTGCAATTTGATATGAATTAACAAAATCTTCAAACTCTTCATAAAGGTCCTGAAATTGAAAAAGTTTTTTAAGTGAATAATCATGCGTTACTTGATAGTTATAGAATGTATTATCCAAATCAAAAATAACTACTTTATTCACTTAAATCAATTCTAATTTTTTAGATAGGAAAAAAATAATTAAAGATGCTTTAATGTAAAACTCATTTTCTTCAAATTCAAATAAGTCATCTTGCACATTTATAAAATTAACAGTTAGGTCATTGCAGAGCTTTAAATTTTTAGTATTCGATGTGATCTCTAAGTAAGCATTTTTATGATCGTAATTAAGATGATCTATCTCTATTTGGTTGTTTTCAAAAATATCCATTAACTCCTCTAAATATTCAATATCAAAAATTAGTTTTAAAGAAATAATCCCTGCTTCAATTTTTGTTGTTTCAATATGCAGGTCTGATTGATTTTTTTGTGGAAGAATAAATTTATCATAATCTTTTTTTCTATCCTCTATTTGTTGTTTGATATTCTCTAAAGTTCTATTTCGTGCTAAATCCCTCTCAATTTTAAATTTATCTTTAATACTTTTTTCTGAATCTAAATAGATTTTTATATTATAAAAACTATTCAAATCCTCCATTAAGAGTGTATGCAATCCTTCAATAACCATGAAGTCATTTACCTTTATATTTTTTCCTTCATCGAATTTACCTGTTAAGTGGTTATATTCTCTTATTTTTTCTTCATTTCCAGAAATAATTTCTGTTAGTTGTTTTTTATATAATGAAAGATTATTAACAGTTGGGTCAAGATGAGTTTTTATATTCCAGACAGCGCTATCCCTTTCATATTTATGGTAATTATCTATTTCTATATTTGTAGTGTTATGCCTTCCAAAAAAAGAATAAAGAATTGCACTAATTGTTGATTTGCCTACTCCAGAGTCGCCAGCAATTCCTAATAGAATTGGTTTTGATTTGATTCTAAAATATTTATTTTGCGTTAAAAATTGGTAAAAATATTTAATAACAATCAAAGAAATTAAGAATTGTATTGCAGTTAAATATTCTTTATACGGATTAAAAAATTTTAAATCAACAAAAATTATTGATGAAAAATAAATAAATAATAAAAATTTTCTTGAATTTTCCATCGAAATAAAAATATAAACTATTGCTGGCAAAGTCCACATAAACCATCCTAAATTTGAAAAATTAAGAACAAAAAGAGGGTATGTACATATTCCGAGACAGATTACTAGCCCAAAATAGTCCATTTTTTTTACATTTTTCCAAAAGAAGTAATACGTTATAAAAATTATGATTTGTGAAATTACTAGCGTATCAAGACTGAATACCCCAGCAGATTGTAGAACCCTAGCCCCCTCAGTTATGCCTCGCAGAACTGAGTCGTAGTATTCAAAATTATTTAAAACTGGTAAATAAATTACAGAGATAATAGTGAAGGAATAAATCACTAAATTTTTAATAGTATTTTTATCACTTAAGTTTTTATAAATGTATAGAAGTAGTAAAGGAAGGATTACAGCTAGAACTATTTTAGTTCCAATTCCAAATGATAGAAAAATTATTGCCCTAGCATATTGCTTATTTTTGAAATGATAAAGGCAAAGCATAAAAAAGAAAAAAGGTATAAAGTCTAAGTACCCTTTAATTACAACAGAATATATTACAAGTGGGTTTAGGACTACAGGAAAGATTAACTTATTAATTTCAATGTCGAAGAACTCTTTCATAAGTTTCATACAATATATTTCAACAAATATATATGCAAGGATAGTAAATGAAACACCAGCAAATTTTGCAATATAAAAAAATGGAAGTAAGAATATATACATTATATATCCATATGGGAAACTGAGACTCCCACTTTCCAGACTACTAATATTTTGATATGGATTAATGCAAATTTGCTTACATGAGTCAAAAAATTGGAAAAACCTTTCAATCTCAAGTTCCGGATTAAAAGTGAGAATAATTATATATTTTGCTAAAAATATTAAATAAAGTAATTTTTTATCTGTAAACATAATCAATTACATTATATTACTAGTAAGAGATGTCTGATATAAAGAAATTTTTAAAACTATCGAAGTCTATAGGTGAAGACTTTAATTTAATTCAAGGGCCGGGAGGCAATACTAGCTATAAAGATGATAATTTTATTTATATAAAAAAATCTGGATCTTTTTTAAGTGAATCTGAAAATAAAGATATTTTTATTGGTGAAGATATAAATAAGTTAAAAAAATTTTATAATTTATCAGATAATTATGAAAAGTTTAATTCTGAAATGTCAATTGAAACCCCACTCCATATAATTTTTAATGAAAAATATGTTTTTCATTATCACAGTTTGTTATCAATAATCATTTCAACAAAATTTAGATTAGAATTTATAAAACAATTTTGTATTGAAAATAATATTTCTTGGATACCCTATAAAAGGCCTGGTGTTGATTTAGCCAAAGAAGTATTAAATAACATTACAGAAAATAAGGTAAGAATATTTTTTTTACAAAACCACGGAATGTTAGTTGCCTCTAACAGTTTATCGGAAATTGATAACACAATAAAATATACTGAAAAAATATTTAAAAATAAACTACAAATTAAAAATGATACAAACTTTAATATGATAAAGCTACGTGACTCAGACAGTAATTTATGCGAGTATAGTTTTGAAGAACTCTTAGAATTTGAAAACTTAGAGAGAATAAACGGCAAATATTTTTTCCCTGACCACGCAGTTTTTGGACAAAAGAAATTTCAAAAATATAGCAAGAAAGCAATTATTGCTAAAGACATTGTTTATTATGATAAAAATAAAATATATTTAGAATCACCTCTGACCGATTCAGAAACCGAGGTTTTAAGCTCAGTGTTAAATATAAATAATACTTGTGAAAAAATAGAAAACTTTATTGATATAGATTCAGCAAATGAATTGTTTAATTCTGAGGATGAAATTTTAAGGATAAATAAGAGTAAATGAAAATTTTAATACCAATGAGTGGAATTGGAAAAAGATTTAAAGATGCTGGTTACTCTTCACCAAAATATTTATTGAATTCGATTGATAGAACCGTTCTTGAGCATATCTTGAGCTTATTTCCAGGAGAAGAAGATATCAATCTCATAATGAATAAAATAGATTTTTTTGATCCGCAAATTAAAAATAAAATTGATGAAATTGTTTGTAATGAAAATATAAAAATTCATTATGTAGAAAACCATAAAAAAGGACCTGGGTATGCGCTTTTATCGTCAGGTCTTCTAGATACTGAAGATGAGGTTTTTGTAAATTATTGTGATTTTTCCAATTTGTGGGACTGGAATGATGTTAAAAAATCAATATTAAAAAATAAATATGATGGTCTTTTACCTGCTTATAAAGGACTACACCTTCACAGCATTTATGGAAATTATTATGCATTTATAAAAAATAATAAGGATAAGGTACTTTCAGTAAAAGAAAAAGAACCTTTTACTGAAAAACCAATTGAAGAGTACGCTTCTACTGGAGGATATTATTTTTCTTCAGGAAAAATGGCTAAACACTATCTTGAAAAATTATTTGAATCAGAATATCTAATTAACGGTGAAGCATATATTTCAAGCGCTTACGAACTAATGATTAAAGATGGGCTAAGTGTCGGTCTTTACGATATTGAACATTTTTTTCAATGGGGAACTCCAGAAGATTTTGAAGAGTTTAATTATTGTATTGACGAAATAGTCTCTTTAAAAGATGAAAATCAAATTGACTTAACAGAAATTAACTTAATACTTCCAGTTGCAGGAGAAGGAAAAAGGTTTAAAGATGCAGGTTACGACACTCCAAAAATATTCTTAAATGTTGATGGTGAAAAAATGATATCAAAAATTATTAACAAGTTTACCAATCAAATTTCAACACACATACTTACAACTAATGAATTAGAGCCAGAGTTGAAAGAACTATTTAGCAACCAACAAGAAATAAAACTTAAATCAGTCGACTTTACAACAAGGGGCCAGGCAGATAGTTCAAGACTGTTAGTAAATGGGATTACAAATGATAAACCAATATTTATACAATCTGGAGATACAATATTAGAAAGTTTTAATTTAGATTTTCTAAACAATCAAGAGTTTGATCTAGTAGTTTTTACAAAAAAAAGCTATAGAAGAGCTTCAAGCTCACCCCTTAATTACGGATGGATTCATACTTCAGGTAATCAAATTGTTGATACAGCAATTAAAAAAGCACCTAAAAATTCAGAGTATTCTATGATTTTAGGAAGTTTCATTTTTAAAAATAAGGATGTTTTCAATAGTCTTTTTAAAGATATAGAAAACAGTGGTCATAAAGAATTACATATTGATTTTATGATTTCTGCGGCATTAGAAAGAAAATTAGTTGTTAAAGAATATAGCCTAGAAAAAAGCCTGGTTTTGGGGACCCCTGTAGAGTATAAACTTTATAATTATGCAGAATATATTTACAATTCTATGAAAGAATTATGAAAATTCATTTAGTAATTCCTTGTTATAATGAAGAAGCCTCTTTACCAAAGTTATACAAAGAATTGGTTAATTTTGAAAATGAAGACAAATTTATATTTTATATATTAAACAATGGTTCAGTTGATAGTTCAACCGATGTTATTGCTTCATTACCTGCTACTAATGGAATAAAATTTCTAAATCTTGATAATAATAAGGGATACGGATATGGTGTCAATTATGGACTAAACCAAATGGATGAAGCAGATTTTATTGGTTGGTTTCATGGAGATTTACAATTTGAGCTGACAAATTTGATTGAAATATACGATCTTATACAAAAGGGAAATTCTAATGCTGAAAAAATCTTTTTCAAGGGAATAAGAATTGAAAGACCTATCATATCAAGATTCTTCTCATTTTTCATGGGAGTAAGTGCTTCTATCCTGTTGAGAGGTAACTTTTACGAAATTAATGCTCAACCAACAATCTTTTCTTTCAATTTATTACACTCCATAACTAATCCACCAAGTGATTTTTCGTTTGATACTTATGTTTTTTGGCTAGCAAGAAAACATAAGTATCAAATTTTACGGAAAAAAGTAAAATTTCCAAATAGAGAATTTGGTGATTCAAAATGGGATTTTGGAATAATTTCGAAACTAAATTTTTCGTATAAAAATTTAAAATATTTGTTAACATTGGTACGCAATAAAAAATGATTTTAAAAATAATTTCAAATTTAACTTTTTTACATTCTATTTATAGTTTTATAGTAAATATTTTTCCAAATTTTTTAATTCATAATACATCAAAATATATTGCAATAAAAAAAATATTATATAATCTCTGGATTGATCAAATAGATGGAGACTGTATAGAATTCGGAATATTTACTGGTTCTAGTTTTAAACACACTATTAAGACAGAAAATAGGGTAAATAAAAATAATAAAACTAGATTTTTTGGATTAGATTCTTTTGAAGGCTTTCCAGATAATGAGCATCCATTTTTTCAAGATATAAATTTTAAATCTGATTACAAAAAGGCTAAAAAAATTGAGAAAAAATTTCATAATAAAGCATATGTACTTAAAGGGTATTTTAAAGATACATTAAAAAATAATCAGCAAATAAATACGATATCAAAATTAAAGTTTGCTCATATTGATTGCGATCTTTATATTTCTGCAATAGAGCCAGTTGAATTTGTTAAAGAAAAACTTGTACCAGGGGCTTATTTAATGATTGATGATTTTACAAACATTGACCCTTCAGGCATGAGC
>MDSV01145055.1_pt1 | contig 24799 bp, 18 predicted proteins | sample 810851 | NCBI WGS metagenome assembly MDSV01 (sample SAMN05326640, study PRJNA326480) | marine metagenome | isolation source: seawater | place: Atlantic Ocean: North East | collected 2012
AAATTAGATTTACTCTTTAGGAAGATATTTTGAAGGTGCGTATAAGGATTTCGCGAGGCAGTATCTCAGAAAGCTTGCCCAAAACACTCGCCATACAAATTTCTCGTCTTTTTCTGCCGGTGATGTTAGTCGTTTCTTTTTCGCTGAATGCCTGGGCACAAGAGAATGTAGGAGATGACTCTACGATTGTTTATCCCTTCGCTTATTTTTCCGAATATGCGCCGGTAACTGCGTTAGATATGTTGAACCGGATCCCGGGAATGGAAATATCGAGTATCGGTGGCAGCAGTCGTGGTGGCAGTAGTGGTGGTAGTTTTTCTAATGTAAGTCGTGGCGGTCGAGGTCTTGGCAGTGGCAGCAGTGGCACTCAAATTTTAATTAACGGCAAGCGCACAGCAGGAAAGAATAATAATACAGAAACTCAGTTGCGGAGAGTCGATGCTGATCAAGTTGATTACATTGAAATCATCCGCGGCACCTCTGGAGATCTTGACGTAAGAGGAAGCACGCAGATAGCCAATATCGTACTTTTTGAGGAGATATCAAACACCTCGATTAATTATGAAGTAAATGCGAATTATTATTCCGATAACAATTCCGAACCTGGTGGATCACTAACTTACGCTGGTCAAACAGGCGACCTGAACTTTATCGTAAACGCTTCAGCCGTGCCTAATTACAATTTCACACAGCTTAGAGAAAATAGCATTCTCCCTGGCGAATTGCCCAACGATTTTATTGACGAAGAGCGAATTCGAGATAACACCACTTACACCTTATCGACTAATCTAGATTATCAACTAAATACTAAAAGTAGTTTGCGATTCAATGCCTTGATTGCTGAGGACGACGACCCGACAGAAGTGGAAAGATTGACCGTTGATCTTCGCGGGGGTTCGTTGCTACACGATTATGAAAGAGAAGACATTCCTGGAACAAAAACGAACTGGGAAATAGGTGGTGACTACGAATATCGTCGTGACGATGGTAATCGTTTCAAAATACTTGTTATTGCTAATAAAAACGACACCGCCAATACTCGCGAACGCTGGGATATTTTGGAAAATGGCAGCGAAGAGAAAAACCTATTTCTCGATACAGGAAGTATTCTGGAAGAACGGATAATGCGCGGTTCATACACGATGAATCTCTTTGGTGGGCAGGATGTGGAAGTTGGTGCGGAGCGCGCTCAAACTATTTTAGATTCAAACTTGGCGCTGGGGCTTCTCTCGGGCAGTGAGGCACCTTCTCAAGCTTTTGGAGGTTTATCTCCAGTAAATATTCCTAACGCCAACACGCGGGTAGAAGAAGTTCGTTATGAGCCCTTTGCGATTCACAATTGGCGCATTAGTCCCCGTATGTCTCTAGAAACTTCTCTTGTTTATGAGACATCTGAAATCTCAATGAGCGGAGATGTTAGCAATAGTCGAGACTTTAATTTCTTTAAGCCAAAGTTGGATTATCGATTTGATGTCACGCCACAACTACAACTTCGAGTGCTGATAGAAAAAGTTGTCAGGCAATTAAGCTTCACAGATTTTGTTGCTACCAGCGATCAAGACGATGAAGACTCAAATACCTTGGCCGGCAATTCTAACCTCCGGCCAGATTACTGGTGGAACTACAACTTATTGGCGGAATATCGACTCCCAGATGATCAAGGTGTAGTGAGCGCAAATTTCTACCATCATCGTCATAAAGATCTCTTGCAGCGTATCGATGTTTCTCCTGGGCCCAACGATCTAAGATCTGCCGCTGGTAATATTGGCACTGGCGATATGCAGGTGTTTGAAATCAAAGGCAGCGTACGGCTTTCCCGCCTTGGTATGCCTAATGTGTTGTTTACTACTAGTGCCAATGTTCGAGATTCCTGGGTAACAGATTCTTTTCTCAATGAAACGCGTCGTTTTAATAATTACCATCGTGGTGAATTTAATTGGGGCTTTCGCCACGACATACCGCAGTGGCGTTTAAACTACGGCATCGAAATGCGTAATCGTATTGACGGTGGAACTAAGCGCTGGGACATCGAAGACATCGAAAATGATCACGCAGATCCATACTTCACTGGCTTTCTGGAATTTATTGCATTTGATGATGTGACTTTTCGCTTGGATGCACGGAATCTTGCAGATGTGCAAGTGTGCAGAGATCGTATTCGTTACGTAGGAAACATAGCTGACAATATACTGGAAGAAGTGGAGTACATGTGTCGGGATTTTGGTAGGTCCTTTTCGCTTAAAGTGAGTGGTACATTTTAACGACCTTTTTTTCAAAATTCTGAGTTTCATAATCCCACTCTGGCTTCATGAAGTTTTCTTCGATAATTTCTTCGCTTGAGAATTTAATCAGGACCAAAGCAGCTTTGGCATAGTGTTACTAAGACACCTGTGACTTATATTTCACTTGAAAAATTATGTCAGTAGCGTAATTTGATAGGTTAAAGTTCTCTTCCGATTAACAATAACCAGAGCACGGAGGATTCAATGAGCACCAAAGTGATCTTTCTTTTAAGCATAGCTCTAGGTGGCCTGATAGTTGTTCCTATAGCGTCCGCCCAATCATCTGATACTCCTCTTACCGAATTTGGGCATCCAGATCTGCAGGGTGTCTACACCTATCGCACCATTACTCCGTTGAACCGCCCGAGAGAGTTAGAGCACCTGGAAACACTCACCCCCGAGCAGGCAGTAGAATGGGAAGAATTCGAACTTCGTCGTCAGAATCGGGACCTCATCATCGATTCTGTTGGTGGTGCTGGCTATCCGCCAGGGGTAATTTCCTACAATAATTTCTGGTATGAGCGTGGTGAGAACACCGTCGCCGATCGCAGAACGTCACTGATTTATGATCCGCCAAATGGTCGTTTGCCTCCCTTAAACGAAATGGGCAGGAAAAGGGCTCAGGTGAGGGCCGAAAACAGACGTCTTAGCATTGGTCCTGAAGGTCGAACTTTGGCAGACAGGTGTTTGATGAGTGGAGGTGCAGGACCACCTATAGTGCCAGGCGCTTACAATAACAATATTCAAATCGTGCAAACCGAAGATCACATCATGATTTTGAGTGAGATGATCCATCGAGCGCGCATCATTCGCTTCGATGATGAACATCAAACAAAAGTGTTGAAATGGGATGGTGACGCCATTGCCCGGTTTGAAGGTGACACATTGGTCATTAAAACCCAGCATTTTTACTATCATGACAATGGTCGCGGGGCTTCCGAAAAAATGGTGTTGGAAGAACGCATCCGGCGTATTGGTGCTAACACTCTGGAATATGATTTCACTATCGAAGATCCGCTTTCTTGGGATCAGCCCTGGTCTGCGAAATTCCCTTTACGTCAAATTGAAGACCCTGTCTATGAATACGCCTGTCATGAAGGTAATCATGGAATGGTTGGTATTCTTGCGGGATGGCGACGTTATGAATCTATGGGAATGAATGGAAACGGTACGCCGAAAGACGACGATTAGAACGCATTGGTTTGGAGAACTAAGTATGAAGTTTAAGCAATTCAAGATAATTGCCCTCAGCACAACTATTGCATTGGGTTTTTCCTTGGGTGTGCGAGCTCAGGTACTGGAAGGTCCAGATCCTTTGCAAATGGAGCTTGCTCCAGATCTGGGATATGTCCCAGTGCAGCATGGGTTAAAAATTCCTTCAGGCGTCGAGTTAGGAGCATCCTCTAGTGTTGTATGGACTAAAGACAATCATTTGATTCTTTTCAATCGTGGTCCAAACCCTCTAATGGAGTTCGATCCACGGGGTCGGCTACTGCGAACCTGGGGGCAGGGGGATTACGTGCGGCCACATGGTATGCGTCTTGATCCTCAAGGCAACATATGGACCACAGACGTTAATGGGCACACCGTACGAAAAATGAATCTCGATGGCGAAGTGCTGCTTACTATTGGCAAAATGGGCGAAGCTGGAGAACCAGAAGATGGATTACTGTTTGAGCCGACGGATTTAACCATAAATGATGAAGGTGAAGTTTTTATCTTGGTTGGTCATGGCCGAGGTACACCACAATTATTAAAATATGATCGAATGGGTCGTTTTATGAAGAAATGGGGTGGGTCGGGCACAGGGCCTGGTCAATTCGATACCCCTCATTCAATCGTTGTAGACGGTGAGGGGCTGATTTATGTTGCAGATCGCCAGAATCGCCGCATTCAAATATTTGACGATGAAGGAGCTTACCTTAAGGAATGGCATTATAAAGGCTGGCCCTGCGGATTACACTTCGATGAAGAAGGCACCTTGTGGATGGTGAGTGGGTTTGCAGGGGAGATTTTGAAGCTGGATAAAAATGGCAAAGTTGTTGCAGCAACTGGTGAACCTGGGAAAAAGCTCGGTGAATTTGGTGAGGCCCATTACATGACTCTTGCGCCTGGCGGTGTAATCTATGTCGCTGACACAATAAAACCTGATCTACACAAGTTTATCCACCGTCATTAATTAATGTTATTCATGTCTGCCAAAAAAGCAAAGCCGACGACGGCTTTATCTTGGTTTTGGGTACTGCCCAATCAAAAAGTTAGTCATCGCTCTTAGCAGGCGCAGTCTAAGATTGCCCAATTAGTTTCTGCTTTGCATCAAGCCCCAAAGTTTGTTTGGCGTAACCGGCATATCTACATGACGGACTCCGTAATCACTTAACGCATTAACAATTGCATTAATTATAGCTGGAGGTGCGCCGATTGCGCCGGCTTCTCCGGCACCTTTTATGCCTAACGGATTGGTGGTGCAGGGTACTTCATTGCGGTTGAATCGTATCGGCGGAAAGTCATCGGCTCGGGGCATGGTGTAGTCCATAAAACTTGCTGACAACAACTGTCCAGATTCCTTTTCGTACTCGCAGCTTTCCAGTAAAGCCTGACCCAGTCCTTGGGCGATACCGCCGTGCACCTGGCCTTCTAATAGAAGAGGATTTATGACTTTGCCGAAATCATCTACCACTGAATAATCAACTAATTCGATTTCGCCGGTGGCCTCGTCAATCTCTAGTTCGCAGATATGTGTACCGTTCGGATAAGTGGCTTCATCAGGGGTGAAGGTTTCCTTTTCATCGAAAGCAACTCCCGAGTCCGCTGCAGCGGCTTTTGCTACTTCATTAAAACTTTGAACTCTATCAGTCCCAACAATTCTAAATTCACCACCATCGAATTCGATATCACTAACTGCGGATTCCATAAGTTCGGCGGCGGTTTCTTTGGCCTTATCTATTATTTTTTTTGAAGCTGCACCAATGGCAGATCCACCTACAGGGACTGACCGTGATCCCATGGTTCCTCCGCCAGTTTCTATTAGGTCTGAATCTCCTTGCACGATTGATACATTTTCGAAGGCAACGCCAAGACATTCACATAGGATTTGGCGAAATGCGGTTTCATGGCCTTGGCCATTTGATAATGTTCCAATGTATAAGGTGACATGTCCTTCCGCTGAAACTTCTAGTCGAGCTTGTTCCGGGGAGCCGCCAGCACATTTTTCGATGTAACTAGCTAAGCCGATGCCTAAAAGTTTTCCTCGAGTTTTCGCAGAAGTTCGCCGTGAATCAAAGTTATTCCAATCAGACATCTCTAGAGCATCTTCTAAATTATTTTGAAATTCGCCAGAGTCATAAGTAGCACCCAGAGCAGTGGAGTATGGCATTGCCTCTGGCGTTATAAAGTTACGTCTACGTATTTCCGCCGGTGACAAGCCTAAGTCGAACGCGGCAGCATCCAATAATCGCTCGATGGCATAGATCGCTTCCGGTCGCCCAGCACCGCGATAGGCATCTACCGGTGTAGTGTTGGTAAAAACCCCTTGTATTTCGACGTAGGCAGTAGGTATTGCATAGCAGCCCACCAACATAGGTACACCAGCGGCAGTAGCAACAAAGGGTGCAAAATTTGATAAGTAAGCTCCAAGATTAGCTACAGTATTTACTTTTAATCCAAGTATCTTGGCATTTTGGTCTAGAGCGAGCTGCATGCGGGTAACATGATCCCGCCCATGACTATCGCTGACGAATGCTTCATTGCGATCAGAAATCCATTTGACGGCGCGGCCAAATTTGCGGGCGGCATAGAGTGTGCAAACATACTCTGGAAACAAAAAGATTTTCATGCCGAAACCGCCGCCCACATCATTGCAGATCACATGAATTTCTTCTTCCGCAACATTAAAAATTTGAGTGGCGAGCAAGCGCCGCATGACATGCACACCTTGACAGGACACATGCAGAGTCAGACGACCTGTTTCTGTTTCAATAGAAGCAATTGCGCCACGTGTTTCCATTGAAGTTGGTACAACGCGATTATTAATTAAATCCAGCTCTGCAATGTGCTTCGCAGCCGAAAATGCCTGTTCCGTAGCTTCTGCTTCGCCCGCTTCCCAATCGAAACATTGATTTTCCTGAGCTTCTTTCCATACTAGGTTCGAGCCTGCATTCATCGCCTTGTCGGTTTCCACAACCGCGGCTAGTAACTCATATTCCACCCAAACTTGTTCTGCCGCATCTAATGCCTGTTCGCGAGTTTCTGCAACAACTACTGCAACAGCATCACCAACATGTCGAACACGACCTTCTGCCAATGCCGGACGAGGAGGCATTACGCAAGGTGTTCCGTCCTTGTTCATAGCAGGCGCAGCGCAAGGTAGATTGCCTATGCCATCTGCTTTCAAATCTTCAACGGTGAATATACCTAGTACACCAGGGAGGGAATTGGCTTCTGATATGTTTATCGAGGAAATGGTGGCATGAGCATGAGGTGATCGCACAAATGCTGCGTAGGTCTGTCCTTTTATGTTTATATCTTCGACATAGCTCCCCTTGCCGGACAAAAAACGATTGTCTTCAATTCTTGTTGCCGGCTGACCAATTCCAAACTTTTGCATGCTGTTAATCCTTACCTAGTTGCACTCTCTAATTCTGAGTCTTCAAGCTAAAAACTACCATAGAACCATGGGTCGTTTCACTTTCTTGCGCAACAGGCCTCTCTAGTTTTGGGTTCAGTTATCAGCATAAAGCAATTTTGCGAAGAGAACCGTATCCTGGAGTACTTTCGCTTGACTACATTATTAGCGATCAACATCACATGTTCAGTTGTTCTTTTGTTTGTGCTGGGAAAAGAAGAATTTGAGGATCATTGACCCTGATTCAACTAATAATTTCAGGTCAGATCGTCGAATGCTGGAAATGTTTAGAGCAGATCTAATTGATCTTTTATATTCAGGCTGATCTACTTCGCTGGCTTTTCGAATGCAAAAATGAAGCGATCAGTTTTAAACTGAACATCTAGATCGAAGACGATCATAGACCGATCATCTGCTTCGTTTCGCAGTGCTTCAGACGAGCTGACAAAAATAAATCCGGCATCCTCAATTTCACTGCGAACAAAAGATTCCTCTATGCGATGTAAATCTGCAATAACGTCATGATCCATCAAGGCGTCTCCAGCATGATCAACTACTACGAACCTTCCGCCAGGTTTTAGGGCAGTGAAAACCTGTTCAAGAAAATATTTTGTATTTGCTGGATTACCAACAGGAACATACTCTTCGCCGTTATAACGTTTTGGAACAACGTAAAGATCGTGGAAAGCCATTACTATCAATGCGCCGTCCAATGAGGCTTCATCTAAATCGAGATTAATGCCGCTGCGGTTGTGGCGTATGATATTGCCAGCGTCTCGCCCCAAAGCGAAGCGATCAGTTAGGCCGTTGATGCCCCAAGCTTCGAAACCATTATTATTGTGCAACAGAGCTTCGCCTTGGCGGCCTACAACAGAGGCTAAGAGTTCTGTGTAGTAGCCTCCGCCGGCGAATATATCCACCACTCGATCCCCTGTCTCTAACGCTAATAAAGGAATTACATCTTGCGGCTGACTTCTTGCATCTCTGGTAATGTCATCGGGTAAGCGATCTTGCTTGCTCATTGCTGCAAGAACAGCGGCTTCATTGATCGCAGCAGCACTCAATGACTGGCTGATAGTCAAGAATCCCACCACTACCAGAAAACGCCTAATCAAAACTAATTGCTCCATTCTTTTTCGCGCAATTCGATACGACGAATCTTGCCGCTGACGGTTTTGGGGAGAGCTTCAATAAATTCCAGCTTGCGTGGGTATTTATAGGGAGCCGTGACCTTTTTTACATGATCTTGTAATTCTTTTGCCAAAGAGTCACTTGCTTCAGCACCTGGTACAAGCACCACAAAGGCCTTGACCACTTCACCCCTGGTTGCATCGGGGCTCGATACAACGGCAGATTCAGCTACAGCAGCATGCTCGATTAGTGCGCTCTCCACTTCAAATGGCCCAATACGGTAGCCGGCAGACAGGATTACATCATCGGCACGGGATACAAACCAGAAGTAACCCTCATTATCAATGGTGGCGCGATCTCCTGTGATATACCAAGGGCCCCTTCGAGTGTCAGCGGTGCGCTCAGGGTCATTTTTATATTCCTTAAACAACCCTTGGGGTCGATCCGGCTCCACTCGCACGGCAATGTCTCCTTCGGTATTAGTGGCCACTTCATTGCCATCTTCATCTATTACTGATAAATGGATTCCGGGTGCTGGCTTTCCCATTGAACCAAACTTCGGTTCTATAAAATGAAAATTTCCACAGAGGATGCCAGTTTCTGTTTGCCCATAACCATCTCGAATAGTAATTCCCGTTGCGTTTTTCCATGTGTCAATAATTTCAGGGTTGAGGGGTTCGCCTGCACCAACACAATGCTTTAATTCACCGAAATCATAATTAGATAGTTTTTCTAGCACTAACATCCTATATATGGTGGGAGCACCACACATTGTAGTAATAGGATATTTTTCAATAAAAGTTAATGTTTGCCCAGGATTGAAACCGGCAGAATGATGAATAAACAGGGCTGCCCCGCAAGTCCAGGGACCAAAATAACTACTCCAAGCTGCCTTTGCCCAGCCGGTGTCACTTATATTCCAATGTAAGTCGTTCTCACCAAGGTTTAACCAGTGCGCGCCGGTGACCTGATGACTAAGTGCATAGTCTTGGGTATGAATAGTCATTTTGGGGTAGCCAGTCGTACCAGAAGTGAAATAGCACATCGATTCATCATTGGATGCTGTATTTATCTCCGCAAAGTCTTCCTCTGACTTATCCAGGAGTGTTGGATAATGCAGCCAGCCATCGCACAGACCATCTATAAGTACTTTTGTTACAAGTGTTGGGCAGGAGGCAGCAACCTCATCAATTTTCTCCGCATTAGCCGCATTGGTAACAATACAGGTGGCGCTAGCAGCACCTAAACGATACTTGATATCTTTCGCTGAGAGCTGGGTAGTGCCAGGTGAAACAACTGCGCCCATTCGGAGGGCTGCAGTAAAAGCTTCCCACCATTCCACCTCTCGCCCCAATAATAAAATGATGACATCTCCACGTTTTACTCCAGAATTTGTCAAGGCATTGCTAATTTTTTTTGAATTCCTTGAAATTTGATCAAATGTCCGTGTCTTTTCATTACCGTTATCGTCTACCCAAAACAGAGCTTGTTTACTTGGGTTTTGCTGTGCCCATTTATCAACAACGTCATTAGCAAAATTGAAATGAGTGGGTCTATCCCAAGTAAAAGAGTCATAGATTTCTTGATAGGTTGTGTTTTCTTCTGCAGCCATGGGTTTACTCAATATGCTTTCACTAAAATTCAGGGAAGAAAAAAGCAGTTCGATTGAACTGCTTTTTTAGATGAAAGCTAATTTAGCTGGTTTGCAGGCTGTTCTCAAGGAGTGACAGTGACAGTCAAATAGGTGTCGGCATAAAGCCCACCGTCATCTGCCCGTCCCCAGAGAGTATAGATGCCAGGCTCATCAAAAGTCGCAGTTACTTCAATCATGCCATCATCAGGGATTACTGGCGGCAGCCACAGCCCACCCCAGGGGGAGTTAGCCGATACGCGGGTGTCTTCCCATACCTTGGTTTGTGGGGGATCGAACGTAACCCTGCCTTCTCCACGATAGACATTCCAACTCAGGAATAGGGCATTTAATTTACTTACAGTGGGTTTTTGAGGAGCGCGAAACATGGCCCGATGCAGGTCACTCTCAGACCTAGAAGATCTTAGTCTTGATCTTGGTAAGCCATCATCTTCAAGGTGAGTCCGAAGGGTTATTGCCTCACCTACCTTAGCCGTGCGCGCATCATCACCCTGAAATGTGAGCACTGGAGGCGTATTCGACCTGGATTCAGGGCTACTGACTCCAATTCCGAGAGACCCAGTTTCAGAAGCGATTATCATGTTATCAACTAGGTAGTCAGGCTTCAGGGTTCCATAGGCCTTGGATTCCACGCCATTGATATTTAAATTCCAAACCAGCTCACGATCACCCCAATCGGAAGGTACATTTACCTCGAAAGTAAAACGATTTCGGCGTGGCATAAAATTTGTCGGTTGACCTCGGTCAGGTTCACCGGGAGAGAAAAAATTATTGTCTCCAATTTCGACCAATGGTTGCTCTTCCCAATTTTCATTCATGTATCCGAACATGAGATTGAATGATCCGTCTGGGTTCGGGCGCCAGCCCTCAAAGGAAGGATAGACAGGTGCACCATATTGCAAAGTTTCTGCGGCAAATGCGGCAGGTAAGAGAAGCACTACCGTTGTAAGCAATAGAGAGTTACACCTGCTTCTAAATTTATTAGCTAATAATTTCATTCTGTCTCCAACTAATCTTCAGCTTCGACGAGTGAAACCAAAGTCGCCGTGCAGAGCGGACATCCGATAACATGATCGTTCGGGCCCAAATTGAGAACTTGTTGTCTTTCTTCCATGGCTTCCAGGAATTGCTCCTGATTCATGGATACCCGAATGCCGAGATCGAGAAACATGTTCTGTGTGGAACGATTGCCAGATCCCTGCCAATTGCGCGGATCTGGGATGTTGATATTAGTCTCCGTATTATTCATATAACCAGTGATGTGAAGGATAGTACCTTTAGGTAACAACGGCGCCGCGGAATCCTCAAATTGATAGGTACGCACCCAGTTGTGATCGTATCCAACACAGGAAAGCGTTTCGACTTGATGACCCCAGATTGCTTCCAGACACATGCGAGTTCCGGGGGCATGCAGGTGAGGTTCGAAAGAGACAATCTTAGTATGTGCTTCAAGAATACTGTAGGCATGAAGTTCTTGATCTGTCTGATTTGGCGCAATACTTATGTCTACTCCATTTCCGGTAAAATTTATCGTGTCTCTATACTTGGGTTCGAAGTCCCGATCATGGAAAGTAAAACCAATCTCCAGGTGACCCGTGGTATCTCTGCCATTGGAGTGCAAATGAATCGAGTCAGACACTATCGCTGAACCTGCTTCTAAAAGGCGACCTGTATTATCGTCGAATATATCAGCGTTACGTCCGACTTCATGCACTGGCCATGGATTACTGAACATTCCACGCTGAGGGTTTCCTTCTTCATCCAATTTTGCAGTAAACCAGAGCATGTGATGGAATATGTATCGTCCGCCAACGGTCCCCGAAAGTTGGGTCATATCGACGTCGTTAACCTCGACCACTTCTACAGACTTTACATAACGGTCTTCAGTCAGTCCGGTTGGCACGGTTTCTAGTTCGCCCCACCAGTCAGCAGTTCCGGCCAACTTGGTAATTTCAGGTAGTTTGACAACGAGGTCTGGCGTGCCGGCTTTCCACTTGATGCTGTCATCAAAAATCAGAGGCTCTGGGGCATCTGAAGGATCTCCCTGTGGGGTTCCGCTTCTAGCCCAAGTAGATATTGCGGCGAGATCCTCATCACTAAGTGAGTTATCGTTTTTAAAGCTCTGAATGCCGATATTTTTTTCTACGTACCATGGTGGCATGGCGCCAGCACGGTCTCGCAGTCCTGTCTTGTACTCGATCAAACCGGCGAAGGGAGCGACTTCATCATAGGTCACCAGTGGCATAGGACCGCCACCACCAACCCGGTGACAGTTTTGGCAACTACGCTGCAAGATTGGTTCAATGTCTTTGTGGAACGTAACACTATCGCTCTGACCAAAGCCGGCCATGGGAAAGGCAAGCAGTCCGATAATAAAAGAGAGGGTCTTCTTAATGCTGAGTTTCATTGTGCTTTCTCCAGCAGGCGTTAATTGAAATTCATATAATAAAATTTTCGACAGCTACTATAAAATACTACCTTTAGGCAGTTGGATTTTATTGCGCAGAGAGTCCTCTTCAGAAGTCTCTGTCTAATCGTTACCAGCAAATGAGCGAGCTTCTTTTTCTTTACGCTCGGCAACTAATTTTTCATAGCCTTCTTCATCTAAGTGGGTTACTGCTATCCAGGCATGGGTCATTTCATCAGCCGTTCTACTGCCCCCGAATACCCATTGATCCGGGTCTGGGTTATTCGGATTGTCCGCAGTGTTGTCGTACCATTGCTTCAGTACGAGCACTGCCCCAGTTGGTAACAAAGGAGCAACGTCCGGTTCATAAATATGACTATGGTGCCAGGTTGCACTCCAATTAGAAATTTGACTTATCTCTTCTGTTTGGCCAGTTTTAGGATAGAAAATTTCAAATGATGCTGAGCGCATGCGCAAATGACCGTGGGGTTGAAAGCTGTCTATGCGAACCGGGTGATCAAAAGAGTGAAAACCCTGGGTCATCGTGTAGCCATGAGGTGGAATAACTAAACGCAAGTCTCGCTCTGCTCTTTCGTACTGAATGTTGTACTGTTTTAAGTCTTGAGTATAACCAACATTATCTTCATAACCTTCAGGGTGCAGCCATAGGCCAATTTCTACCACGTTATCTTCTATGATAGTACCTGGTGCTATGCTCCCGAGGCCGCCAGGAAACATATGAATGCTCCAGCGCACCATGGAATTAGATGGAATCGTGCGACAAACATCTTCGGGTACTAACTCACCCCATTTGCCCATCGCATATTCAGTAAGCATGCTATAACGCTCTAATTCACCGTCATCGTTATATACGTCTATAGTTGAGTTTGCATGATGAACAACTGACTTTGCATCACCTCGAGGTTTAACTTGTACTGCTTTTATGCAGCGATCGCTTGATATGCCACTTGGCACATAGTGGGTGCTCCATAAATCATTGCCATTCGCAGGAATATCTATAGCAACTGAAGGAATTACTAAATCTGGTTCCCCTAATTCGCTAACAAAATTCCACGCATCAGGGTCGTTTAATCGTGGCGCAGCTAGGGGCGAATCAGGATCACCCAAAGGAGCTCCTTGATTAACCCAGGCTACAAGAGTGTCAATCTCTTCTTGTTCTAGACGCCAATCGCCTTGCAGGTTTTGAATCCCGATGCCGTGATCATAGGCATAGGGTGGCATTTCTCGATTAGCCACTTTTAGCTGAATCAAAGGTGCCCAGGGCCGAATTTGATCATAGGACTCAAATTGCATTGGGCCTATGCCACCTTCTCGATGGCATACTACGCAGTTCTCATTGATAATACGGCCTGCTTCGCCATTGTAGGTGATCTGCTGCTCGCCAGCCTGTGCCTGAACGAATGCGGGTATTGCAATAAGGGCAATTGAGTTAAAAAGCCTGCTGATATTATTCATAATTTTCTCTTAAAAGAGTGATTGGGTTACATAAAGGGTAGTCGTCTGGGGCGACCCACGCTCTAAATATTCCAATTCCTGATTAAACTGGGTGGTATTCCCGGAGTCAAGCAAATTGAGGCATTCGGCGTCATTGATCTGGTGGTGGGCGTGAAGATTTTGGAATGATAGGATTATTTATAGACTCGGAATGATAGGACTAATCTTGATGAATTTGATAAAGGTTCTCCCAACGGTGCTTGTAGTAATGGCTTTCGCGCTCACTGCGGTTGCTCAATCTATTGAGCCTGCAGTGCACGGTGTGCGTAATGACTTACCACGACCATATGTCACGCAACGAAACTGGGGAGAATTGCCAGAGGGCACTGGAGCTTGGGCAGCAGTAACCGCGGTTGAACCTTCGCCAAATGGGCAGTTCATTTATGTAATTCACCGTTGCTTTGAAAACTCTTGTGAAAACCGGCCTGAGCCGCCCATCCTCAAATACGACTACGAGGGCAACCTGCAAATGGCTTTCGGAGCAGGGTTGTTTATTTTTCCCCATGGTGCCACTGTCGATCATGAAGGAAATCTCTGGGTAGCAGATGCTAGAGGTAATGAAGAAATCGGGCATCAGGTTATTAAGTTTAGCCCCGAGGGAGAAATACTTATGACTCTTGGGGAAAGTGGCAGGGGAGGGTCTGGTCCCAATTTGCTGCACTCTCCAAATGATGTGGTAATTGATCCGAATGATGGCGATATTTTTGTGACTGACAGTCATCGTGGAGGTCTCAATAATCGCGTCGTTCATTACAGCGCCAGCGGTGACTATATAAAAGAATGGGGCAGCAAGGGTTCAGCTCAAGGCCTCATAAGCGAACCCCATACCATCGCGATGGATTCTCGCGGCCGATTGTTTGTCGGTGATCGCGAAAACAATCGCATTCAGTTATTCACCCAGGAAGGCGAGTTTATCGATGAGTGGCGTCAATTTGGCAGACCCAGTGGCATATTCATCACACCTGATGACCGAATCTACGTTGCTGACTCTGAGTCTGGTCCTGACACTGGGGCGAAAGAATTAATGGGAATAATGAAGGGTATTCGTATAGGTTCGGCAATTGATGGCAGTGTCGATGTGTTTATCGAAGACATGGAGCCACTTCGAGATGATCATTCTGGGGCTGAGGGTGTAGGCGTTGACCATGAAGGCAATGTTTACGGGGCTGTGGTTCGACGTCGCATGCTGGAACGCCACGTCCTGAATTAAAACGGATTTTAAGATTACCGCTTAAATTTGACTCTCAAGCAGACAACGAAGGCGCCGCAATACTAACCTGATATCAAAAGTTACGGCAGTCGCAAGGCAAATAACGCTCCTGTCTGTCTCCTCTTTACGCTGCCTGATTGCAAAACGATGTACTGATTCCCTTTGTGCATGTAGGCCATCATGCCGTATTGACCGGGTGCAGGTATTTCGACACGGTTAAGGATCTCGCCAGTTCTAAGGTCACGAGCATTTAGCACTGGATTATTATTCTCGTTTAACTCTGTATCTCCACGCAGGTCCTCGGTGGTCTGCACTAGCAAATCCCCCATAACCATTTGAATAGAGTGCCCGGTACCGCCGGTAGCAGAAGTATCGATTCCCTGCAGTAATGGATGATTTTTTATGTTTTCAGGTGTTTCCCCAATTGGAATGTCCCAAAGTTTCTCGCCGGTATTCATGTCGTAGGCAGCCATACCTTGAAAGAGTGGTTTATAGACCGGTAGTCTATCTATAAGTGGTAGAAATTCTCGTGACCTACCTGGCGCCCAGGCAGCTACAGTAGTTCCGGTGGTTGGTGTGTGTCGCTCTCGTCCACGCCAGGCTTCTGCAGATAATCCCGGTAGGCCTCTTACTTCATCAATACCATTAGTTGGCTCCATAAACGCAGGTGCACTGCAGCTGCGTCGATGCGAGGCATATAAAATGCCCGAAGTAGGGTCTGCTACCGGTGGGTGATAGATGTTTAACCCACCGACACATCCCACTACGTTTCTATAGTTATTAGCATGGGGGTAGGGCAGCGCAGGAACATACAAACCACCAACTTCAAACTCGCTTAATACAGTCCGAGCCTGTGCTTTCAACTCTGGAGTGTAGTCGAGAAGAAATTCCTCAGTGATGCCGTTAATGATAATGGGGTCCAAGGGTTCGGGCCAGGTAGGGTATGGCTGGGTGGCTGCTGTGTAATTGCCGGGCACTTGAGTTTGCATAACTGGTCGTTCTTCAATTGGCCAAAGAGGTTCACCAGTCACACGGTTAAAAGCGAAAATCAAGCCCTGTTTAGTATTTTGAATGAGCGCTGGGACTGCTTCTCCGTTTATGTTTAAGTCCATCAGTATCGGCGCGGTTGGAATATCATAATTCCATTGTTCGCTGTGATGAATCTGAAAATGCCAGCGCCGTTCACCGGTCGCTGCATCCAGCGCGATGACACTGCCGCCAAATAAATTATGGCCGGGCCGATGGCCTGTATAGGACTGGACGGTAGAAGCATTCGTTACTATGTACACCAGTCCCAGTTCAGGGTCGGCTGAGGCTGGTGCCCACGAGGACATGTCACCAGACCATTGCCAGGCATCGTTTTCCCATGTTTCATGACCAAATTCTCCGGGCCTAGGAATAACATGAAATTTCCACAGCTCCTTTCCAGTTCGTGCATCAAAGCCCATAATGTCACCTGGTACGTTTTCGATGCGGGTTTGGTCGTAACTCGGTTCATGGCCAATTAACACAACCACGACACCATTAACCACAATAGGTGGAGCCGATGCGGTCACCATGCCTAATTTTTGAGGAATTCCATGGTTAGGATCATAGGCCCCCTCTCTCTCTAACCAGCGTGGCCAGTCGTTTACTAAATGAGGAATGAGATCGACCACACCGGATTCGGAAAAAGAATCAATTCCGGTTTCGCTTCCCCAATTTTTTAGTGGAACGCCAGTTCTTGCATCTAGTGCCCATAAAAAGAAGGCTGGGGAGGTAACATAGATAATCCCTTGTTCATCAATTTCACCGTAGGCGACGCCTTTACCAAAATCTGTTCGGGGTGAGCGCAAGTAGCGCATGGTTTCAGGCTCTCGAAAGGTCCACAAGGTTTCACCAGTGGCTGCATCGATCGCGACTACCTGGCGACGTTGACCTGCTACCGTGTAAAGGATTCCATCTACGTAAACGGGTGTTGATCGAAAGGTATACTCAACGTTTGGTCCAAAATTGTCTCCACGCCAAGTCCAGGCGACTTCCAGCTCGTCGAAATTTTCTGCCGTAATCTGGGAAAGATGCGGCGAGGCGCGGGTATGACCTGAGTCCCCGCCTAGATATTGCCAACTACCTTCTTCAATGCCTTGCAGCTGGCTAAAGGTGGCAGGTGGCAGTGCCAGCAAAAAGATACTAGCTAGCAAGAATTGACAGGAATTTGCCGCCCTAATCTGAGCCCATTGAATCAGTCTTTTTTTAGGAACTCGTGAATAAAATGGGATCATCATACTCTCTAAATTTTTTCGATTAGGGAAAGAAGCAGTATTGAGGATGTAAAAGTAGCATTGTCCTTCCAGGGCAAGCAATGTAGGTTTTTTCTCTGCAGTAGAGAATTTTACAGTTTTCACTAATCATATTAGTGTTCTAATGGTATAGTGACGCCGGTTTTAACACTGACCGAATCTTTTTTAGGCTTCGAGCTATCAACTAGAGAATGGTTATGAAAATAATAGGTATGCTTAGTCTGGTTTTTTTATTAAGCGGTTGTCAATGGTGGTTAGACCAATACGATGACGGAGGAATACCTACGATTTCTTCTCAGCGTCAGGCTGATGCCTATAACGCTACAGTGAGTTCTCCGGGCGAAATGTTGGTTTGCGGGCGCGAGGCTGTGATTGGGTCGAATATACGTGAATTTGTATGCATGACAGTTGCACAGCGTGACCGAATGGCCAGAGAGGCTCAAGAAGCTTTGCAGGAAGTACGCGTCGACGGTGTGATTCAGTAATGCAGAATTGAGAAGTTGCCATTTTGTTGGCAATGCGCAGAAAAAAGGTCTACCGTCTAGTAGGCCTTTTTTTATGGACATAAATAGTCTATCGATCTACTCTGAATTCTTTGGATTTCTAAAAAGGATATCTTCTCATGTCAACCAAATCAATAATGGGAAAAGCTAATATTGCAGTGCTGCTTATACTCTTTGGGGTCATCGCAATAGTCGTTAACAACATTAAGCCCGCAGAAGCTGATCTTCATGGCGAAGCCGAAGCACTTTCTGGCCAAGATTACGAAGAAATCAAAGCTCTCTATTCACGTTACAACCAAGGTAGTGATTTTCGCGATACAGATTTATTTCTTTCAGCTTTTTCTGAAGATGCCATCATGACGCGCGAAGGCGGTGACATTGTTGGTATGGATGGACTAAAGGCAGACCGTGCTCGACGTTACCAGGGCGAAACTGGCGATGTTGGTAGGCGGCATCTCAATGGAAGCTACCTAATCTCAGCAACTGCAGAGGGGGCGGAATCACGCGCTTACTACATTTTGATGGATGTGACCGCACGTCCACCAAGCATTGTTGGATCAGGTTATTATGAAGATAAATTTGTTAAAACCGATGCAGGCTGGAAAATCAAACACCGAACGTTGTATCGAGATACATTAGATTAGGAAGGTGTTTAAAGCTGCGTAAGTTCGTGTATTGCAATCGGTGGTTAGAATTGGGTTGATCCTATGAAGCGAGTACTTGCTAAAATATTTCTGTTTTTCTTCCTGGTAGTGAAAATTCATACCGGGGCTCATGCTCAGCAAGATGACAATGCAGAGCCAAACGAAAACTCGGGCGGGATAATCGAGCGTTATGGCAGAAATGTTGCGAATTCTCTTGATTCAATCAACGCGGATCCAGACACAAATCCCTTGCTTCGGAACTACTCATCGGTTTCAGATGAGCTTTTACAAAATCCACCAGATGCTGATTGGCTCACTTGGCGCCGCACTTACAATAATCTTGGCTTTTCTAATCTCGATCAGATAAATAGAGACACCGTCGCCGAACTTGAGCTTGCCTGGCATCAAGAGGTGACGGCGGGCAATAATATGCCTACGCCACTGGTTCATGATGGAATCATGTTTCTTTACAGCGCAGGAGATGTGGTACTGGCCTTAGATGCAACCAATGGAGAAATGTTATGGCGCTATAGTCATGATGGAAATGCAGTAACTAGTCACAAGTTTGGTATAGCGCTGCACGAAGACAAGGTTTTGGTGCCAACGTCAGATCTGCACATGGTTGCCTTAAATGCGCGTACTGGGGAAGTCATTTGGGACCATGCAGTCGATGTTGGTGATAATGAAGGTTATGCTTTGAGAAGCGCGCCAACTGTTGCTGGTGGTCAAGTTATTCAGGGCATGGCGGCATCTTTTGTACCAGGTGGCGGCTTTATTTTTGCTATTAATCTTGATACAGGAAAGGAGACCTGGCGCTTTAATACGTTGGCGAGGCCTGGTGCGCCAGGCGGTAACACCTGGAATAATATCCCCTTAGAAGAAAGGCAGGGGGGGTCAGTGTGGAATACAGGAGCCTACGATGCCGAGCTAGATTTAGTCTTCTATGGTGTATCACCCACTTATAACACGGGTCCTTTGCTCTATTCTTTGGGCGTAGATGGGGTAAACAATGATGCACTCTATACTAATACTACCCTGGCACTGCGGCCAGCGACCGGGGAACTAGTCTGGTACTACCAGCACGTAGCTAATGATCAGTTTGATTTGGATTGGATATTCGAGCGCTCAATTGTCGAATTAGAAATAAATGGCGAACTAAAGAAAGTGGTTGTCACCGCAGGCAAACCAGCCTTGTTTGATGCCTTGGACGCCGCAACCGGCGAGTATTTGTTCTCTGTCGACACTGGATTACAAAACCTCTTTGTTGCCATCAATCCAGAAACCGGCGAGAAAATTCCCAACCCCAATGTGACGCTCGATGCAGAAGAGATTCGGACAGTCTGCCCGTTTTATCAAGGCGGGCGCAACTGGCATGCTTCTTCTATTAATAATGACAGCGGCTTGTTATTTGTCCCTATGTTCGAAGTTTGTATGGACACCTTGCTCGATGATTCCGGTACATTGCTTACGACGGGAATGCGTGCAGACACTAGACCAGTTCCGGATACAGACGGAAACTACGGGCGTCTGCAAGCTATAGATCTCAACACTCGGGAGCCAGCGTGGCAATACCGTCAAGAAGTGGTTCCAGCGTCGGCTAGTTTGGCAACCGCAGGCGGCTTGGTATTTTTAGGTTATCTGGATAATTCTTTTAAGGCGTTTGACCAGCAATCCGGAGAAATCGTCTGGGAAGCTCAACTCGGCGCGATACCTGCTGCATTTCCAATCACGTATAGCGTAGATGGAACACAATACGTTGCAGTTGTAGCTGGACAGCTCAATATTCACACTGGCGTTTGGTTAGGGCTGCAAAATAAGTTTTCAGGCTTCGTTCCAGAGAACCAAGAAGCCGCAGCTTTGTGGGTGTTTGCCTTGGAGTAAAGAATATAAATGGTTGATAACAACACAGTGTTAGACTAATTGGATTCAGTCGATTGTTCCCCTACCCGGGCGCCGCGCAAGATATTTATCATCCCGTAGTTGCCTTCATGGCATGCGTATTCGTAAACTTGGCCTGCCACTTTGTAAATTGGAATCAAGCCAACAATTTTATCAGTAAATGTTGAAGGATCATCAACAGTAAACTCGTAATTGATTTGATCGTGTGCAACACGAGTAAATTTCTCAGTTAAGTGTTTGTTCTCAGAAGACCCTAGCAATGAAAATGTATTAGTCAGCCCGTTAAAGTTTTGAGTTTCTACAACGAGGGTATCTCCTTCCCAATAACCACGTGAATCTCCAGTCCAGAAGCCGATCTCTCGCGGCGCGGGTGGGCTATCATTAAGTGGCACGATTCGAGCGTCATGAACCATTTCTGTGATTATGACTAGATGATCCCTGTTTTGTATGATCTGAAGATTATTGTTGTAAAAACTAGGCGTAACGGGAGGTCCTGCGTTAAATCCAAGAATACATCGATCGGACAGTGGGCGATCCTCTGGCCCATCAGTTGCAAACCCCGCGCCTAATGCGCTGCGCACAGGTCGCTCTGGGGGCCTGCCAAACTCAGTTCGATAAGCGTCACCTTGCAATGAGGGCAAGCGACCGTTCTCAGGATATATTATGAGAGAAGTTTGTTGGGCGCGACCAAGGCCAGCGCTTTCAATCCAAAAATCGTTATAGGCTTCATCAACTCCGGTTCCTGGAATGGCTGCGTCAGACGCTGCATCGCTCGCAGCAGATCTAGATAGCTGCTCGGCAACTTCTTCATCAGTAAGATATTGTCGAGTACCAAATTGGGAAGGACGTTGCATTGGTGTATTGGAAGAAAAATTCCAGACGCCTTGTAAGTCCGGCAAACCCCATTCGGTTTTAGGTGCTGTGTAATTATCGGCAGCGAGACCGAGACTAGGAACTAGTATTAATAAAAAACTTAAGGGAAGTGGAAGAAAGTTCATGAATTTACTTAACCATTAAAAAAATTATTTATAGATTACTTGAATATCGACACTCTCTCAATCCCGAGACAATTCTCAGGCTTGAAGAAAATGGCAATTTGTTGAATTGATTTTTTTTGGCTGGTTTAGTTACTCTTATTTTTAAATGCATTTATCTTTTGCAGTAGTTACTAAAGACAGAAAAGAGATTGGAAAAGATAAAGTTATTTGGAAATGATTGAGCTTAAAATGAGGCCTACTATAAAAAGCTCTGGGTATTTATTGCCAATTATATGACATAATGCGCGCGCAACTAAACCCAGCTTTTATTTTAAAAACTATAAGTGTTTAAACAGAGCGAGAAGAATCAATGCTTCATCGTTTGCGTAGGCTTCTATATTCCGCTGGTCCGCTAACGATTCAGATTGCAGAATAGCGCCCATAAGAGTGAGGAAGGAATTATGATTGAGGAAAAAGTTGAAAATGACTTTCCACAACCATCGGTAGCATGGACAACGCTAGCTATTTTATTTTTAGCTTATGTTTCTTCCTTTGTTGATAGACAGATAATCGGGTTGCTTGTAGAGCCAATAAAAGCAGATTTTCAAATATCTGATACAGAGGTGAGTCTTTTACTAGGCCTTTCATTTGCTATTTTTTATTGTTTAGTCGCTCTGCCGATCGGTAGATTAGTAGATACACGCTCAAGAAAAAATATAGTTGCAGTAGGTATAACACTCTGGAGCTTTATGACAGCCTTATGTGGATTAGCGCAAAATTATACACAGCTTTTTCTGGCTAGAATTGGAGTTGGTGTAGGTGAGGCAACACTCGGTCCCGCTGCATATTCAATGCTAGCAGATAGCTTCCCGCCAAAAAGATTAGGTCTTGCGATGGGTATCTTTAATATGGGGACCGCAATAGGCGCTGGGCTCGCACTTATAATAGGTGGCTCGGTGATCTCCTTCGTTACTGGAAATAATGTGGGTAGCATTTCTTTATTCGGTATCAATTTTTTGTCTGGCTGGCAGTGGGTTTTTATTTTGGTAGGCCTGCCTGGCTTGTTTGTCGCTTTATTGACCATGCTCATCAAGGAGCCTCAAAGAATAATTATTCGAAACATGAATATGGATGGAAATGCTGTTGTTCCAATTCCAGAAGTTAAAAAATTCTTTATGAGAAATCTAGATTTTCATTGGCCCCACCATGCGGCAGTCAGTTTTAGTAATCTCGCTCTTGTCGGGATCAACTCCTGGGTTTCAGTTTACTTTATAAGAATACATGGTTGGTCTCTCAGTGAAGCCGGTTTATATATTGGCATTTCCCTAATTCTTGGAGGTTTAATCGGTCTGGTTGGGGGAGGATGGCTAAGTGATAAGCTGTCTGTTCGCTTTGTCGGTGGAAAAGCCATTTTTTGTATAATGTGCGCGCTACTCGCTGTCCCTTTCGCCGCGCTTTTTACTCTCACAGACAATCCTTCAGCCGCGTTAATCTTTTTTGGATTGAGCTACGGGTTCATGGTTGCGCCGATACCGTCAGCGGCAGCAATGTTGCAAGAAACTACGCCAAATCGGATGAGGGGTACTCTGTCAGCTTTCTACCTTTTAATAATAAGTATTATTGGTTTAGCGCTGGGTCCATTAATAGTTGCATCACTTAACGATATATTCTTTGATGGTGATACTGGGATCCGGCAAGCATTGCTGATAACTATACCGGCCTTTAACTTAATAGCTGCTTTTCTCTATTTCAAGCTACTAACACCCTACAAAGCCAGGTGTTCCTGATTAGGTAGAAATTTATGCTCAAATCTTTACTTCAGACCGAAAAGATAATTTTGATTCCAGGAACATTTGATGCGCTCTCAGCTTTGATCGCAAAACAGTCTGGATTCAAGGCTCTTTATATGTCCGGTTTTGGCGTTGCAGGTTCATTATTAGCGAAACCAGACATCGGTTTAGTGACCGCTTCAGAGATGGTTGAAAGAGCTTCGCAAATTGTTGATGCCGCAGAAGGTATACCACTAATCGCCGATGGCGATAATGGTTATGGCGGAATTCATAATGTCAGCCGACTGGTGAAAGCCTATGAAAAGGCTGGGGTACAATGCATACAACTGGAAGATCAGGTAATACCAAAACGATGTGGTCATATGGATAATAAGGAGGTGGTCGATCTCGAAGAAGCTACAGCAAAAATCAAAGCCGCTATTCAGTCCCGGAATTCAAATGATTTTTTAATTGCTGCACGAACCGACAGCAGAGCCACGCATGATTTAGATGAAGCACTAAGACGTGGTGAGGCGTTTTTGAATGCTGGTGCAGATATTCTTTTTATTGAAGCTCCTCAATCTGTTGATGAAATGCAAAGAATAAAAAATGAATTCCCTGAAGCTAATTTAATAGCAAATATAGTTGAAGGCGGAAAGACACCCGAACTTAGTATCGAAGAATTAGCTAAGATTGGATTTAAAATTGTTTTACGACCAGTATCGGCATTGCTTGCCATATCCGGCACTTTGCAGGATTGCTATTCTGCATTATTAAACTCAAACTATGACCAAAAAAATTCTTCAAAAATTAGTTTTGAGGAATACAACGACATGATTGGGCTCGCTACTTTCGAATAAGTTAAGCTAGCCTACTCCGAATTAACTCTCCTTCCAAGCCGAGCCCGCCCAGTCAGCAACTTCACCATCGCCCGGAATAGGAATTTCTCTGATTCTTTCAGGTACGTCATCAAATTCCAACCTTAACGCTTTGCAAAGAACAGCGTGTAAATTGTAGCCCATGACATGATAAGTTAACTCTAGAATGTCTTCCTCAGAGAGGTGTGAATGCAGAGAATTAAATAATTCATCAGAGGCGCGACCACCTTGAAGAACCAGTGCATCAGTCCAGGCAAGTATAGATTTTTCTTTTTCATCAAAACATGATGATACCTGCCAGTGTGGAATTGCTGCAATTTTTTCATTGGTTAAACCAAACTTTCTAGCGGCCTTGCAGTGTTGGGAGAATACAAACTGACTACCTTGAGTATAGCCTGCTCGTAATATGCCAAGTTCTCGAGTCTTGGGATCTAATTGACTCACGCTTTTGTCCGAGAACATGCCGAACATACCGAAATGGCTAGTCGCATGTTCAAAGATGTAAGGTACCCTGGCGAACACGGTCCACCAATTTCCGGGAGTTCCGGTGGCCGTTCCTGGTTCTTCTATTGGATCTCTGTCACCAAAAAGGGCTTGATAGTACTTGGCAATTAATCCACTAGTCTCTTTTTTCGAAACACCTTTAAGTCTGGGCATAAACTTCTCACTGTAATCAATGACAAGCTCCAAATATAGCAGAAAAGAAAGCTCTTGACTTTAATCCCAGATAGTCAATTATGATCATTGCTTAATATATTACTGCAGCGTTAATTTGTTAGCGTTTAAAATATAACAAGAGGAATTTGTTGTGCCCAAAAACGAAAAATTTGATATTCAAGGACTGAATCACTTAGCTTTAGTGTGCAGAGACATGGAAAAAACTGTTGAGTTTTACTCTGAGGTTTTAGGAATGCCACTATTTAAAACAATCGAGTTACCGAATAATATGGGGCAACATTTTTTCTTTGATATTGGTAAAGGAAACTCGTTAGCATTTTTCTGGTTCCCCGATGCACCAAACAGTCAGCCA
>MDSV01202964.1_pt1 | contig 24785 bp, 18 predicted proteins | sample 810851 | NCBI WGS metagenome assembly MDSV01 (sample SAMN05326640, study PRJNA326480) | marine metagenome | isolation source: seawater | place: Atlantic Ocean: North East | collected 2012
ACAGGCTGTTGTTGTACAGGCTGTTGTTGTACAGGCTGTTGTTGTGCAGGCTGTTGTTGTGCAGGCTGTTGTTGTGCAGGCTGTTGTTGTGCAGGCTGTTGTGCTGCTTGTCCAGGAGATGCATTCCATAATTCAGATTCTTGTTCTTTCTGTATTCCCCAAGTGCCTTCAAACTGCCAATTTTCCCCCTTAGGTTTTCTTCCCCTGACAATAAGAACAACTACTATCAATATAGCTAAAATCAAAGCCAAACTAATCATTATTTCAGAACCCATGTTTTGTAGGAAATTAGCACTAGATCCATCATTTGATCCATCAGCACCTGTGCCATAAGGATTCACATGATTTACTTGAACTAAATGTCTATGAGTAATTTCATCAGCCGCAGATATACCAATATACCAATCTGAGAATTTATCAATATCATTACCTTCAAATTTATTCATGATATAAATTTCATCAGAAATTTCTACTTCTGCAATTAATACAGCATCCTCTGTATTTTCCCAATTTTCATTTGAAGCATATATCTCAAGATGTGTCAATTCAGTATTTGATAGAGCATTCCATTCTATTTGGATTGCATTACCATCGAGAATCCAATTTGCACGTACATTTTCTACATCTGGAAGATATGCACCAGGATCATCATCCCGATTATCTTTTGAGATAGCGGAACTAATTTCCAAATCTTCAGTTATTGAATTTCCAGCCGAGTCAATTGGGATTACACTTACATAAACTTCCATTTCAGCAATAATTGGTCTTCCATCTGATAAACTATCTATTTTTAGAGGGAGTTCTGGACTTCTTCCAGTAAATAATACAGGATCTAATGGCCCACCAAACCCAACAGAGGTAAAGGAATCAGTAGATGCGTATATTGCATATTGCTCAACATCACTTTCAGGGCTTTTTCCGAATTCAATTCCTATTGCAGTTCCATCATCTTCTGGCCAATCTATTGCATTTAAATTAGAAATTTTTGCAGGAGGAACTTTATCATCTAAATTATTAATTGGAAGTACATCAACTTCTAATAAGTCATTAAGCCAAACATTTCCTTTAATATCATGAACTGTGACAGTAACATAAAGCATTTCATTCGCTTCAATCTCATTTTGTTTAGCATTATCATCTACTAAATTAGAATTATCTCCATATCTTGCATTGTTAATTCTAATTTCAATAATGTCTTCTGAAGAACCAATAAATTGTTGATCAAATCTTGTACATCCACAATTCATTTCATCATCGCCGATTTCATTCCATAAATCTTCTAAATTATTTATTGGTTGATTATTTGCCCATATTACGTAATACGCGAAATCATTTGCTTGTGTTGGTTCCCAAGAAACTCTTATTGCAGAGCCATCATCATTTGGCTCATCCCATGATTCAAGGTAACTGATTCTATCTGGAGGTAAAGCACCCACATCTAGTTGTTTATATGGTTCCGCTGAAACAATATCTACATTCATTAAATCTTCATTTAACCAAGTATCTGAAGCTACTACTGCGAAATAATATTTTTTGCCATCAATTAATGAAGCACCATTAATAGATGAAATTATTGCATTATCTTTAGAACAATCTGTTAAGATTGCAGCTACACCAAATGATGTTGCAGTCACAGGTTCTTCTACTACAATATTTTGACCAGAATTTGGATCAATGTCCCAACCTAACCAATCTTCTGCATCTAAAGCATAAATTGTTGTTAATCCACAATCATCAGCTATTGAAGGAACCCATTCTACAGTAATTCTACCTCCTTCATCATCTGGTGTATCAAACGCATTTACTCCAAGAATTTTTGGAGGAGGCACGCCATCATCAATACCACCAGTAGGGATTGCTGGACCAATGACTAATGCATTCATCAAATCCTCTTGACCTGCATCATCTACACAGGTCAATGCAAGCCAATATGCCTGTCCAGCCTCTAATTCCAATACTGTTGAATTACCTTTATCATCATCAATATCTACATATTCTGTGGAAGCAACTGCATTTGTAATTGCTTGAGAATAAATGTAGATTCTCGTATGTGAGATATCTAATGCACCACATCTTGACCATTCTACGAATAATTCCCCATCTTCAGCATCAGGGTCGTTATTCGGTTCTGCAAATCCTGAGATTGGAGGGGCAGGTATATCGTCATCAGTTGTTACAGGGCCAAATAAATTTGAAGGGGCTCCAATAGAACCATCAGAATAAGTAACAGTAACTACTCCATAATATTCTTCACCATCGATTAATGCATTTGCAGAATTACTAATACCTCCACTAGTGCCCACGTCTAATTTAGTAATTCCCCAAACAGATGAAGTTGCATCAGGTTCTAATTGAGGATTAGAAAGATAACCTTCCACATCACCAATTTCTCCAGAATCTAGAATATATAGTGAATATGATTTAAAGTCAGGATCAGGACTTACTGACCATTCAGCAGTTAAAACTCCTCCTCCATCATCATCTCTATCTTCAATATTGATTATTTCTACAGGAGATTGAACTCTTTCCCAATCATAAGTTAATCTAACTTTAATTGAGCCATTTAGGGTTGTTTTCAATCTTAATTCAATATCCATGCCATTAACACTCATTGTTGCTAAATCCAACACTTTTTGTAATTCTGTGCCAATATCGGGATTTGTTTCAGCCAAATCCCATTCTCCTCTATATTTCATATCTATTGAACGTACCCAAGTCGGTGAATTTTCTACAGTACTTGATAATACAAGTGGTAAATCAGAATATGGCATAGTACCTTCTTCAAATGACTCAATACCAAATTCATCTACAAAGATTGGACTTAATGCAGAAGATGCTAAAATTAGTTGATTTCCTGGATGTGTTTGATTTGAAATATCTAGGTTCAGTCCAGCGAGAGTTAGTGACAATGGATCAGCATATCTTACAATAATTTGATCCATTGGTGCATAGTTTGGTAATTTCCAACCATACATTCCAGATTCACCCACCACAAACAATCCATTGGGTCCTAAAGATAATTCAAATAGATCAAGAGGCTCATTATCTTCGTTATCAAGTAACCAAGTATTTCTTACTGAATGTGTAATTCCTTGAGCATCAATACGTACTAAATCACCATCTAAAAGTACAAATAAATCATTTCCATCACTTACCATCTCAAGTGCTGGCCAATTACCCATTTGCCATGTTGATGCACCATCTTCAAATTGGTTATTAGCCACATTATAGTGAACAATTGGTTCTTGATCTGTAGCAATATGAATCCCCCAAGAATCTGCAGAAAGTGCAGTAATTGTATTGCTTGGAATTTGATCAAGCTTGTATATCAAGTCCACATTATTTGTAGTTAAATTAAATGCACTTGCACCAGGCCTTGTAGGTCCAGCACCGTTATGTGAAAGGAAAATTTTCCCATTATCTTCCCACATATCATTTACTCTATTTCCGATTAGGCCATCTAACCTATCTATTGTTGGCATGTATGATTCTGTAACAGGATCATATCTTACAACTCCTACAGGAGTTGCCATCCAAATTTCACCAGAAGAATGTATATACATTTTGTCAATTATTGGGCTAGGCAATCCATTAGCTACGCTTAGAGATTCTTCCCATTGAGAATTTGTATCATTCCATACTCCAACACCATTTACGGTAGCAAACCACGTTTTTCCTTGATGTTTAATCGCATCTAAAACATAATTGCTAGGAAGCCCAGGTAATAATTCTCCATTTTCCCATTGTAATGTATTGGTGTTTAGAACATTAAGGCCAGGAACATTTGCTCCAGCACCAGTTAAACCAATTGCCAATAGATTATTTTCAATAGATAAACCATCCATGTCAGGAGATAAACTTGCAGAAATCCTCGTAAAATTATTATTTACAAGATCTAATTTCCATAATCCCAATCCTTGGGTAGTAATCCATATATCACTTGAACCAGTATTTCCATCTACTAGTAAGATGTCTTTGATGGTGTCATAACCAAATGACCACCCCCTTGTCCAAGTAATAGTTCCATTAGGCCCATATTGTCCTTCTAATATTGAACTTCCTAAATCATCAAACCTATCATTTGCAGTGACAATATACAAGTTATTCGCATTTCCAACAAATTCTTCAATATTTCCATTTAAGAAATCTGATTGACTATCAAAATATCCTTTACTTAATTGCCCATTATTATCCAACCAATCAATACTACTGTACCCTTGGTCTCCTCCAGGTCTACCAATGATGAATCCATTTCCAAATGGGGCATTTGTCACGTAATTAACTGAAGATGTTTCAAGAGTTTGATCTATAACAGTCCCAGTATAAACAAGATTACCACTAGCTTCAATAATAGACATACCTCCATTTCCATTATCTTCATATGAGTGTCCAATTACTAACATGCCTCCACCCCAATCCATAGAATCCCACCAAACAGCATCTTCTGAAATACCATCAGAATTTCCTAGTGTGGTTAACCAATTTCCAGATGAATAATCATATCTTGTGACACCATGGCCTTCGTCTTGATATGCAATATACATGACTTCTTGGTCATCACAAGCTAAAGCAACAGCATCATCATCATCTAGACCGTTGTTGTTTTCCCATACATTCGTAGTTTCCCAAGAATCTGTAACTGTGTTAAAACGGCCTACTCCTCCACCGCCTCCGAAATTACCATTCCATCTAACAGCAAAGTGCATGTAATCATTACATCTTTCCATTGACCATATATCTCCGTTAGGTATACCTTGAGTATTTGCTGTATCCCAAACTTCATGATCATTACCATCAATTACTCCGTCTCCATTGTCATCATTTCCAGTCATTCTTTGTAATGTAGGGGCTGAATTCCACCATTGACCACTCGTAGTTCCCGATGAATACCAAAGGTCTGTACCATCTACATACATCTCTATAATTTCTTCATCATCATTGCTGCTAGGGTGCAGCCCTTCATTATCAATAGTCCAAGTATCCAACCATGTTTCAGTAAGTGGGTCGTATCTAGCAATTCCAGATTGTGTTGCGAATAATATTTCACCGTTATATTCTACAATTTCTCTAATTGGTCCATCTAATGAATTTGGCCAACTATTTAATAAATTTCCACCGCTATCTAACTCTTTGACACTGTCTCCATATGTTACATATAATCTATTACTAAGATAAACTGCAAGTGCTCTACCAATTTCTTGTCCTGGCTCAATCTTTTCATCCCAACTATCTGTTGTTAGATTATACCTCATGATGTGACCTTCATCATAACCACCCCACCATCTATCTTCACTAGCACCAATATGCAGAATACCTTCAACAATATCAGCTCCATGAATGTAAATATTATCTCCGAATTCATCACTAGGATCTATTGCTCCATTAGTAACACTAGCATATCCAGTGCCTCCTCCAGGAGTAACTACTGTAGTAGTCAAATCAATTCTTCCTATGTTATCTCCATTATCACTTTGTTCTGGTATGAAGTATAGAACATCATCTAAAACAATCAGTTTTTGTGGAGGCAACTCTTCAAGTCCTTCAGTACCGTATTCAACACTAGCAGTCACAGTTCCTGAAGATAAATCAATTTGTGTCAAATCAAAATTGTCATCTCCACCAACCCAAAGTTGGGCTGAGTTTGGAGAATTTATCCCTGGCTCTAAAACAAGAGCAGTAACTTCATTATTTGGAATCATATTATTTGCTGAGTTCCAACTAGATAACCAAGAATCTGTACTTGTATCATAACGTAAAATTCCATCCCCACTAAGTCCAAGATATACTATCCCATTATGTAGAACTACGGGATTATTACTGGACGAACTATCAGTACTCCAGTCTTCAATTACAGAATATGAATTTGTATCAAATAGTGCAGCACCATTTAGTGTATTAACCATTAATTCATTAGGTCCAACGAATCTTACAGACACATAATCTTGCCAACCAGTAGGTCCATCCGATGGAAGTCCACTGTCTTCATTCCAACAATTTTGATTATCTCCTCCATTGAGAGTTTGTCTATTCCATCGACAAATTTCATTACTTGCCATAGCAGCCCAAATATATGTTGAGTCACTATCAAAGCCATAATATCTATGACTCCACCATTGTCCATCGTGATCTAAATCGTTAAATCTTTGTCCATTGAATCTAGTAGCACCATCTTCAGTTCCTACCCACACATATCCATCAACATCAATATGTAGTGATACAACCGTATCATCAGGTAAATCGCCACCTTGGCCCCCATTCCATACCTCTAACACTTCTCCAGTTATTTCATCAAATATTGTCACACCAAAATTAGGAATTCCAAGATAAATCATGCCATTCCCAACTGCAATTGGGATATCATTTAATTCATCTAAGCCTGTAGATCTCCAAGGAGAAAGTAAAGTTCCAGTATCTATTTCTACTCGTTGTACCCCTTCGTTAAGAGTTCCTAAGTATGCAACCCCATCTAAAGTAACTAAGTCTGTAAACGGGCCAAAATCATATTCATAATTTTGAGCATTGTTAGTTACTAAATTCAGAATTGAAATTCCATTTGGATGTGAGATTACAAGGTAACCTGTATCATCGTAGGAAATATCAATTATTGTTTCATCAGTTAAATCAGCAGAACCCCAAAATCTAGTTAGATTCCCAAGGGGGTCCAATTCTTGGATACTTGCTGAATCCTTTGTTGCAACATACATAAATGTTCCATCAGTGGTCATTGCAGCAACATCCCCTCCTAAATTTGTTATTGGATTTGTCCATTTCCACATTGAAGAGTCGAAAACATCAATAATCTCTCCAGAAGAAACAAAAATCTTACTACCTATTTGAATCACCGAATTCATTTCTGTACCGCTTGGAGAACTGACTAAATCCATTTTATGAGAATAAAGGCCCGAAATCATAGGATCTAATACGCTCATAACACCACTACCGTCATTTAATAATGCAATTGAAGTTGAAGGAGAACGTAAACCATTTGAAGGCCAAGGAACAATATTTTTACCCGTTCTGGCAATATTCAAATCAGAAACGAGGCTGTATTCATTCGTCATTACTCCAATAGATGTATCATGCTGATGTAATTCAGTTTCTAGTAAAATAAATATTTGATTATCCAATAAAACCAAGTCTATTACATTGTTATCATTTAACCAATTAGAATCAGTCCAAGCACTAATCCAACTATTTTGGGCATAATTCCATCTAAGAACTCCATTATCCGTTGTAGCAATATAAATAACGTCTCCTGAGATTATCATTTCATGGACATTATTAGTTGGTCCTTCCAATAAACTAAGAACAGAATTACTTGAAGTGTCCCATCTTGCAATCCCTCCGTTTTCGATTGCAACATACATAATTCCATTTACATATTCAATATCTTTTGGCATTCCCTCTGGCCAATCAGAATTTCCTGCAGTTTGCTCTAGATTCCAACTATTTCCTATGCTATTTAATCTGAATAATCCCCGTTCCGAAATACCATAAATGTCGTTAGAGGAACCAAATGAATATAAAAATCCTTGAGCAGGCTCACCAGCAATTACAGGTTCAACAGGTAATTCACTAATTAGAGATCCATCTTGTAATGAATATACATTTATTTTTCCATCATATGTGACCATTAATCTTTGCCCCATAGAATCAATATAAATATCAGAAATTTCAGAATTTGATCCAAAATCACGAAGATGAATGATTTTTGGTTCTATTGAATCATCTAATTGGAGTACAACATCATTAATTGCAACATATAATCTTCCATCATTAGGATCTAAATCCCAATCTGTTATTGACAAATCAATTGGAGATAATGAAACAGCGGGATCAACAGGACTTAAAGCCTCTAAGACTAAATCAGTAATTTCAGAACCCGAGGGAATTTTATACATTGCACCTAAATCACTGTTTGGTTGCATCCGATCATTATGAATTTCACCATTAACGAAACCCTCTTGGTAGCCAAATCCTCCATTTGCACTCCAATCGAAAAAGGAGTATTGAGTGCTTGGAGAGTATAGTTCTGGGTTCATTGCATGAATCCCATTACTTCCGTCAACTCCCACTTCTAAGGTAACATTTGAAACCATTGCCCCAGGTGCAAAATTTAACTCCCAATTTGCATAACCTGGTTGATTATTTGTTGGATTTGCCCCTTCTGTTTCAAGAGTAATCCATCCAGTATCTTCAGAACCAGCAAGGCCCCAAGTACTATTGTTTGAATTTAAAGTTTCATGACCAGGATGTCCAAGATGTGCACTAGATGTTGTTATTATTGGAAACATGCTAGAAAACATCATCATCATGACAAAAAATATGGCTTTAAAATGTAGAGACCTAGTATTCACAGGCTTAATCATATGTATGCGTAAATTAAATCATTTATGAAAGGCATGGTGCCTTGACTCAACTACTTTATATATTAAAAATAAGATATTTTTTATTTGCTGGAAAACTAAGAATTATATTTGAATCGACAAATAGACAATAATAATACACAAAGCAATTAGAATCGGTTAGTTTTGAACCACATGTTTGGACATGAAATCAACTAAATCAGAAGATGAAAGTTTACGTAAGCGAGCTTTAGAATATCATGCAAAAACACCTAGAGGTAAAATAAAAATTGTTCCTACAAAACCACATTCCACGGCTAGAGAATTATCATTGGCTTATTCTCCAGGAGTAGCATATCCGTGTTTAGAAATAGCAAAAAATCCTGAGGATTCATATCTTTACACCTCGAAGGGGAATTTAGTTGCAGTGATTTCCAATGGTTCTGCAGTATTAGGTTTAGGAAACATTGGAGCATTAGCTTCAAAACCAGTGATGGAAGGCAAGGGGCTTTTATTCAAAACATTTGCAGATATAGATGTTTTTGATATAGAAGTAGATGCATCAGACCCAGAGGAATTTATCAAGACAGTTTGTAATATCGCACCTACTTTTGGAGGAATTAATTTAGAAGATATTAAGGCACCAGAATGTTTCGAAATAGAAAAAAGAATTAGCGAACAAACATCAATTCCAGTAATGCATGATGATCAACATGGTACTGCAATTATTACTGGAGCAGCATTAATTAATGCAGTAGAACTCCAACAAAAAAGAATTTCAGAATTAAAGGTTGTAATTGCAGGGGCTGGTGCAAGTGCAATTGCCTGCGCAAATCACTATGTTGCAATAGGCATAAATCCATTAAATATTGTAATGTGTGATTCCAAAGGAATATTAACAAAATCAAGATTGCAACTTGGAGAATTAAACCAGTATAAGGCACCTTATGCTAGAGATTTATATGACGGAGATCTTGCTTCAGCAATGGTCGGTGCAGACCTATTTCTTGGATTATCAAAAGGGGGAGTTGTTAGTAAAGAAATGGTGATGAGTATGGCCGAAAAGCCAATCATTTTTGCGTTAGCTAACCCTACTCCGGAAATAATGCCTGATGAAATTAAATCAGTAAGAGATGATGCAATTATTGCAACTGGGCGTTCAGATTTTCCAAATCAAGTAAACAATGTATTAGGGTTTCCATATATCTTTAGAGGCGCTTTAGATGTAAGAGCAACAGATATCACTCAAGGAATGAAAATGGCAGCAACAGAAGCCCTTGCAGCCTTGGCTAAAGAACCAGTTCCTGAGGAGGTACAACTTGCATACGGAGGGAATAACTTAACCTATGGAAAAGAATATATTATTCCAAAGCCATTTGATCGTAGGGTATTGATTTGGGAAGCCTCTGCGGTGGCACAGGCGGCTGTAGATGAAGGAGTGTCAGGAATCAGCCCAGGAATTTTTAATTACCAATATTATAGGGATAGTCTAGAATCAAGGCTCGGATTAACACATAATGTGATGAGAGGAGTAATTAACGAAGTTAAAGGTAAAAAACAAAAAATTGTATTCCAAGAGGGAGAAAATCCCAAAGTATTAATGGCAGTTTCAGAATGTATTAGAGAAGATATTTGTATTCCTGTGCTATTAGGAGATGTTGAACAAATTGAACAAGCAAAATTAGATTTGACATTAAAATTTAATTGTGAGATAATTGATCCTAAAAGTTGTGAAAATAGATTGGGTAAATATTCAGAATATTTATTTGAAAAAAGAAGTAGGAAAGGAGTAACTCTTGCAGATGCCCAAAGATTATTGAAAAGTAGACCATATTACGGTTCAGTTATGGTTGCTTGTGGTGATGCAGATGGATTATTAGGTGGATTAGATAGGAATTATCCGGATGTATTAAAACCAGCAATTCAGGTAATTGGTAAAGACGAATCAGCACATTGTTTGGTTGGATGTTACATGATGTCTGTCAAAGGGAAATTGATGTTTTTAGCCGATGCAACGGTGAATGTATATCCTGATTCAAGAACCTTAGCCGAAATAGCAGTTCAAACAGCGGTAATTGCCAGAAGGTTCGGAGTAACTCCACGAATCGCAATGTTATCATTTTCAAATTTTGGCTCAAGTCAAAAGCAACGTACTGAAAGATTAGAAGATGCAATATCCCTTGCTAAAGAATTAGATCCTACTTTAATAATTGATGGACCAATGCAGGGAGATACAGCCTTGAACCCAGAGATACAATCTGATTATGGATTCATGTCATTGGATGGGCCTGCAAATGTTTTAATTTGTCCTAATTTAGCATCTGCAAATATCGCGTATAAATTATTATCAGAATTAGGTGATGCAGAGATGACTGGACCAATATTAGAAGGTCTTGCAAAACCAGTCCAAGTACTTGCAAGATATGATGGTGCTAGGCATATTATACATATGGCAGCAGTTTGTGCACAAGATTCTCTTAGAGGGATTCATCCTCAAAAGAGATTAAGGTTTTGATTTTTTTCCTATATGGACTAATTGAAATAACTTTGTTTTCTAATATCTTTAATGTTGAATGTCTGGGTCTGTATATTAATCCAGTAATTAATGAAAAGAAGACACCACCAATTATTAAATTACCAAAGGCACTAGAAATATAACCAGGTGTTGCATTAAAATACGCCCAAATAAATGAGGGGATTATTCCTATGAATATCGAAATCACAATTTCGCGTTTAATTATCATTGCTCTGTCAAAATCTATTGGGAGTATATTATTCATTGAGTCAATATGACTTTTTGGTATTTTTATAAGTCTAAATTTAATATTTTTTTTATGTGATTTATGAGGCGATATACCTCTTTTAGAATTTTTAGAAATTAGACTTAGATTTTTAGTTAATTGCATACCATATCCCGCAGATTTAGGGTTCTCTTCTAACCAAGGGCTGCCGTTACAGGGGGCCCCCCAATAGCTTACATGTGGTTGATCTGCGATTAATTCACCATCAATATGTGGCATTGTAGAATAAATTTCTAAATCCTTCTTTGCAAGTTCCCATTCGGACTCACTCGGCAAACGAAATTTGAAATTTTCACTTTCAGTGTTAAAAATATCAATAAACTCTTCAATATCTTCTTGAGTAAATTTGTTAAAATTTGGAATCACGTTTTTATTTTTAAAAACATCATTCCATAATTTTTCGGAAATACAATTTTTTGTTATTTCAAATTGATATTTTATTTCAACATGATGCCTTGGTCTTTCAGCAGCGAAAAATAAACCACCATTATTTTTGCCAAGACACACTTCTCCAGGCATTATGTTAACAAATTCAATTTCCGTTTCCATTTAATCAGCCTTCCAACCAGGTCTCCAAAATTTTAAATTATCTAATAATTCATTCCATTCTTTTGCATCTGCTTTTAGTAAATAAAATGCTCTTCTATCTAAACCTTCGATTAATTCTTGATCAATTTCTTTTAGTTTTGCTGCTTCTTTCCATTCTATTTGCATTTGTCTGATTAATCTTTTACCTTCATGTGGTGTATCAAAATTTTTTTCACAAACTTCTTGCAAATTTTGCAACCAAATTCTTGTGCCTTTAACATGAATTTTACTATCATGTTTAATATCCTTTTTTTGAGGTTTCTTAAAAGGCCACCACTTCATTGTACGCTCCTCTAATTCATTATTTGAAAGTCTTCGGATACATTAAATCATTATGTATGATTATCTCGCAATAAATAATGGGCAGAATTATAATTCATCTTCATGGGAAACCCAAAGATAAATCACTAAATTCATTAATTAAAAAATATTCAAAAAGGTTGGAATTAGAATCAGTAAAAATTATTGAACATGCAGATAATCTCTCTCCTGATGAATATGTTTCTAAATTACTAAAATATGTGAAAAAAGGAGAATTAATATTGTTAGATGAAAGGGGAATAGAATTTGATTCTTTGAAATTCTCCCAATTAGTAAATTCATGGAAGTTAAAATCAGAAGATACACATTTAGCAATAGGCCCAGCATCAGGATTTCCAGAGCATAAATTATCGAAAATTTCCTTGTCACAAATGACCTTCCCCCATGAGTTAGCAGCAGTATTTTTAGTAGAGCAAGTTTACCGTTCTATGCAAATAATCAAAGGAACAAAATATCACAAGTAATTAAGTGATAATTCAAAGAGGACTATTTCAAGGGGAGATTAATGACCTTACTTTATACTGTTATTTCTTTAATTTTAGGTGGGATTTTAATTTGGATGAGCAAGAGCCAACCTTTCCCAGAACATTCTCAAAAATTTGGAATTTTATTACTTACATTGGGATGTTTAGGTTTCATTGCTAATCAAGCAGAAAGAGAGGTAGGATCTACGATAGAACCATTAATTTTAACAATTCTAGGAGGAATTGGCGTAGTTGTAGGATTAATTCATGCAGTCAGAACTCGTATGGATGTGCTTATTGCTCCATCTTCAGGATTACTTTTAGCAGTAGGTGTAATTTCATTATTTTCAAATGAATGGGAAAAATTATCTAACTTTGAACAAATTTCAGCATTTACTTTAATTTCAATAATTATTTTATTAAATATTTATTTAGTTTTTAGAACATTATTGATTGGAAAGTTACCTTTAGCCTGGTCTCAATCGGGATTAAGGCAATTAAGAAGAGGTATTGTATTTGGAGATAGAGGTGCAATAAGTTGCTTTGAAAGGGCTTGGGATGTGGATGAAGAGCACTTGAATGCAATGGCATATAGTGCACTTTCATTAATATACAAACATTTTGATAATGATGGAGAATATGAAAAATGGAATAAGAGATTACTTGAATTAGGCGGAAAGGAATCAATAGATGCAGCTTGGATTTTAGAGATTGAAGATGCTCTTGGGAAAATTTCTCCAAAATTGATGCAATAATACAAATTCTTTTTATATTCTTAAATCAATAAATATATTGATGGAGGCGAAAAGAATCAATAATAATGAAAAATGGAAATTGAGCACTTATATCTGGATGAGTTTAATAGTGTGGTTTTGTGCTAATTTAATTAGTCAAGCAGCATTTATTGGCAAATTTGGAGAACCATATGGCCGGGAATTACTCAATCAAGAATTAGGACCAGTTTATTGGGGATTAATTCTATTTGAATTATCTATATATGCAATAGGAATCTATACCGTGGGAACCAAATTAAAAACTAAAAAATCTATAATATCTTCCTAATTTGTAACAACTGCTTTGAAATGTAAGTGTTAGTCCCCAGCATGGTCCGCATCAATCGAGTGTACACAGGTACTGGCGATAAGGGAGAGACATCATTAGTAGATGGTTCAAGAGTTTCAAAAGATCATCCAAGATTACAGGTTGTAGGAACATTAGACGAATTGAATTCTATTTTAGGAATGGTTTTAATGGAAATTAATAGGATGCCTACAAAACATTCAGATGGGGGCCTAAGAAAAAATGTTCTAGAAATACAGCATATCTCCTCTTTTGGGTTAAAAAGAATCCAACAAGAATTATTTGATATTGGCGCAGAATTAGCATGTCCTATTGATAATGTTCCAAAGGGAATTCAATTGCTAGATCAAGATGTAGGTGATTTATTATTATCAGAAATGGATTCAATGCAAAATGAATTAGAACCATTAGAGTCATTTATTCTTCCTGGAGGAGTTGCTCCAATTGCTACTTTACATTTAGCAAGAACAGTTGTTAGGAGGGCAGAAAGACATCTTATTCAGTTAATTAATCAAGAAGGCGAGCAATCAGTTAGAAGCTTTGTTAAGGAATATTTCAATCGATTATCAGATTGGTTATTTGTATTTGCAAGATGGGTTTCTAAAAGATTAGATGAGCAAGAATTTCTTTGGGTGCCAATAGATAAAAGAATCAAAACAAATTCAATTTCTAAAATCATTGAAGAGCAACAATCAAGGTTTGATATTGATTAGTTCATCAAGAATTCTTTCGCATCTGTGATTATGCTTTTCGTCAAATCATGAGTCACTTGTGTAATTGCAGAATCCCAATCTAGCCACATATAATTCAGATGCTCTTCCGAGAGTTTAACTTTCATTTCAGTTGTTTTTGCAAGCAACCACCAAACCTTTTTTTGAACAACTTTACCCTTTTTCTTAAATGTATATTCTGTACTTTTCAAAAAACCTTCAACCCAAGAAATATCAGAAATACCAGTTTCTTCTTCTAATTCTCTTAATGCGGTCTCTTTATGGTTATTATCGTCATGTTCTACATGTCCTTTTGGTAAATCCCAATGCCCTCGAGGATATTGTAAAATTAATACTGAGTCAAAATTTACAAGAATAACACCACAAGATGTTTCCATATTGAGGTTGTTATCTCCGTTGTTTTTTGTATTTACTATTATTTTGAATCATATAGTTGAATAACAAGTTAATTTCACCTTGTTTTCAATGAGTCTATTTGGGGGGTTGGAAATTGACAAAATTATTGCAGATGGAGATTTAGACGGATTAATCGCAGCATCAATATTAAAGACATATTTTATGGATGTAAAAACAACCTTTGCACACCCTGCAGAGATAAGGAATGGTAATTTAGACCATATTATTGATCGTAATACGGCAATTTGTGATTTACCGTTTCACCCAAATTGCGGCTTATATTTAGATCATCATAGTACAAATAAGCCAACAGATGCTGAATTAGAAGTTTTTACATTAGGAGGGGGTAAATGTGCTTGGTACCCTGTCGATTCAGCAGCTCGTGTGGCTTTTGATTTATGTTCAAAAGAGATAGATTTATCTCATTTAGAAACATTCATGGAAATGGTAGATAAACTCGATTCTGGAAAAATCTCTCTTTCTGAATTTAATTCCGACAATTCAATATTGTGGTTATCAAAAACCATAAATTTAGAGGATTTAGATTATGTTTATTTATTGTTAGATTGGTTTTCATCAGGTAAGGATGTTGATGAAATATTACATTCAGATGAAGTAACTTCTAGAATAAATAAAATTAAACAGGAACAAACAGAATTAAGAAGAATAATCATTGAAAATGGGGAAGTAAGAGATAGAATTGCAATTGTAAAAATGCAAGATACAGGACATAGAACAAATGGGTATCTTGTAACTTCAACGTTTGGAGATGAATGTGATGCTTGCATAATTATTCATGGGTTTAGTGAGGGAGTGATAGGAGATCATAGCTGCTATCCTCTTTCAGCCTCATTTTATTGTAATAGTTTTTTACATCGTAATCAAGGAGTATTTAATTTGACAAAATTAGCACAGTCTTTTGATGAAAATGGAGGTGGCCATTATAATGCGTGTGGATGTAGGATTATGCCATTAGATGATGGTAAAGTAACCAAAAGAAAAGTAATGCAAAGTGACATTGATAAAAATATCGAAGAATGGTTGAAAATTTGGAGTAGTAGAAACTATGACGAATAATTTCGAATCACTTGGATTATCCAAGACGCTTTTAGAAGCTGTTGAGTCAGAAGGATATACAAACCCAACTCCAGTTCAAGAACAATCTATTCCCCCTCTACTAGCAGGAAGAGATGTATTAGGGGTGGCACAAACGGGAACGGGTAAAACTGCAGCATTTGCATTACCAGTTCTTCAGATTATGAGCCGTTCTAAAACCAAAGGTAAAAGATACATTAAGGCATTAATTCTCTCACCAACCAGAGAATTAGCAGCACAGATTGGTGAACGTTTTTCGGTCTATGGAGAACACTTGAATATTAAACATAAAGTCATATTTGGTGGAGTAAATCAAAATCCACAAGTAAGGTCTTTGCAAAAAGGAATTGATGTATTAATCGCCACACCTGGTCGTTTACTAGATCTTATTAACCAAAACCATATTGATTTAGGAAGAGTTGAATTTTTTGTTCTAGATGAAGCTGATAGAATGTTAGATATGGGATTTATTAGAGATATAAAGAAAGTCCTAAAACTATTACCTAAAAAAAGGCAAAACCTTCTTTTTAGTGCAACCATGCCAAAATCTATTGCTAACTTAGCTGGTTCCTTTCTTCATAACCAAATTATGATTGATGTTAGTCCAAAAGAAATTACAGTAGATCGAATCAAGCAGAAAATCATGTTCGTTAGAAAGGCCGACAAACGTAGATTATTAACCCATCTTATCAAACAAGAAAAGGTGAGATGTGGTATTGTATTTACTCGTACTAAGCATGGTGCAAATAGGCTTGTTAAGCAACTTGACCAAAGTAGAATAAATGCTGTAGCAATTCATGGAAATAAGAGCCAAAGTGCTAGAACAAAGGCTCTTGCAGGATTCAAGGATGGAAGTATCGCCATCTTAGTAGCTACAGATATTGCTAGTCGAGGAATTGATGTGGATGGAATTACTCATGTTTTCAACTATGACCTTCCCAATGAACCTGAGAGTTATGTTCACCGAATCGGAAGAACCGCTAGGGCTGGGCGCTCAGGCATAGCGTACGGATTTTGTGATGAATCTGAATCTGGTTATTTGATTGGGATTCAACAATTAATCGGATATGAAATTGATGCAGAAGTAAATCATGAATTTCATTTTTCTGGAGCAATTCCCAAGCCAGGTCAAAAACCAGGGAAGATTAAAGAAAAGAAACCTTCAAACAAAAAACGTCAAAATACAAATAAACCAAAAAATTATTCAAAATCCAAACGCAACAATAATACTACAAATCGAAATAAATCTCAACAATCTCGTTCAAATAAGAATTTCTCAAGAAAAAGTAATTACTCTCGTAATTCCAATAATCGTTAAACCAATTTTAATTTTTTTCAACAGTTTACTAAAGTTGTAACTATCATTCCCTCACATATGGTCGATAATTGCATTACCAAATTCAGAACATTTGAGTAATGTTGCATCATCCATTAATCTTTCAAAATCATAAGTAACTGTTTTAGCAGAAATTGCTCCTTCCATTCCCTTAACAATTAAATCAGCAGCTTCAGTCCAACCCATGTGTCTAAGCATCATTTCAGCACTAAGAATTAAACTACCAGGATTTACTTTATCTTGCCCAGTATATTTTGGTGCAGTTCCATGTGTTGCTTCGAAAATTGCAATTCCAGTATCGTAGTTGATATTTGCGCCTGGAGCAATTCCAATTCCACCCACTTGAGCTGCAAGTGCATCCGAGATGTAATCTCCGTTAAGGTTCATTGTGGCTAAAACACCATAATCACGCGGACGAGTTAGAACTTGTTGAAGCATAGCATCTGCAATAACATCTTTTATTGTGATTATTGTTCCAGTATTTGGGTTTTTTAGAGTACACCATGGTCCATCATCAAGTAATTCTGCTCCAAATTCATTTTGAGCTAATAAATATCCCCAATCTCTAAATCCTCCTTCTGTAAATTTCATTATGTTGCCTTTATGGACTAATGTTACGCTGTCTTTATCATTATCAATAGCATATTGAATTGCTGCACGAACAATTCGATCAGTACCCTCTACAGAAATAGGTTTTATTCCAATTCCACTTGAATCAGGGAATCTTATTTTATCTACTCCCATTTCATTTTTAAGAAAGTCAATCACCTTTTTCACTTCATTAGTACCCATTTCCCATTCAATTCCTGCATATACATCTTCACTATTTTCACGGAAGATAATCATGTCAACTGCTCCTGGATCACGAACAGGACTTGGAGTACCTTCATACCACCTTACAGGCCTTACACAGGCAAAAAGATCTAGTTTTTGACGAAGAGCAACATTAAGGCTTCTAATGCCCCCTCCCACAGGAGTTGTCAATGGTCCTTTAATTGATACAAGGCCATTTTTCATAGCATCTAATGTAGCTTCTGGCAACCATTCACCCGTTGCATTGAATGCTTTTTCACCTGCTAAAACTTCTTTCCAGTGAATTTGTTTTTCGTCCCTGTATGCACGACTAACTGCAGCATCTACAACGTTTTGCATTACTGGGGAAATATCTATCCCAATTCCGTCTCCTTCTATAAAACAAATTATTGGATTATTGGGGACTAAAAGATCCCCATTATTCATTGTTATTGCATTTCCATCCATGTTCTCATTGTGAGCCGACAAGAGTACCTTACATCAATTCTCCCATTAGGGATTATAAGTTAACTTCAAAACATTGAATAATTTGCAAAGAATAATGAATCACGTTGATGTCAAGTGGAAAGAAGGTTCTGTTGCTTTATGTTCAGACACAAAAGGTAATGAAATGTTATGTGATTGGGATAGTGACAATTCATTATCTCCAGTTCAGATAATGGTTCAAATGGTTGGAGTATGTAGTATGGCAGAAGTCGTAGTTGGGATGAAAGAGAGGGAATTTGATTCACTAAAGGTTGGGATTGATTATGAAAGAAATAACGAAAATCCACGTTACGTAACAAAAATGAATCTAATTTTCAAATTAAATACTGATTTAAAATGGGAAAAATTCATTAGAAGATTAATTGCTCAAACATTCGATAAATATTGTTCTGTTGCTTCAACAATTTCAGGAGTTACTGAAATTACTTGGGAATTAGAACTTAATTAGAATTAATATTCTTATTTTGCATAATGTAACTTTTTTCATATTCATTAGCACGGTTTTGATCCCAGTCTATTAATTCCTTTGTCATTATTCTTTTATATAAAAATGGAGTAATTAAGACTAAATATAACATTGATAAATAGCCATAAGGCAATAGAGGGGCATTTTCATGACATGGATCAAGCTCCCAAAATTTTAAATTTGTTGCTCTGTGATGATCAGAATGTCTTGTAACATTACACAAATAAATACTACTGAGTAAATGATTAGAATTCCAAGAATGCCTCATTCCAACAGGCTTTCCTTTTTCTCTCACTAAGCCATAATGTTCAATATAATTTATAGCTTCTAAGAGTACTTTTGCAAATGCAGCACATAATAAGAAGCATAACATACCAATCAAACCACCAAAAATAAACGCTAATATTGTAATACTTAGGCTTCTTAAATAACCAATAATCATCCTATTATGGGTACTAATAAGATTGAGATTCCTTCGTTTTAGTCTTTCTGCCTCAATTTTCCAACCACTTATTTGTTCTTCAAAAGTAGCTTTTAAGATAAAAAGATAGATGTTTTCTCCTCTTTTAGCTGAGGCAGGATCTTCTTCTAAACAGACATCTTTATGATGCCCATAAACATGTTCGATAGCAAAAGTACAATCCCAAGAAAAAGCAAGTAACCAATTTCCAATGAACATATCGAATTTATCTTTCTTCCTATGTGTTAATTCATGCCCAGGAACAGTACCAAGTATGCCTATGGATAAAGTAGTTTGAAATATTAAAGCAAATTTATCTATTACTGTAAATGAATCTTTTATTTGTATGAAATCAATATTTAAATTCGAATTTAATCCATTAACATACCAACTAGGAGGGTCACTACCGAAAATTGATACAACTAGGAATATTAAACAAAACAAAATTGGTAAATTAATATAGATTGAAAAATTTAATATTGTTGGATAGTTAAATTTTTGAATTTCTTTATCTCTGGGTAATATATAATCTCCAATTATTAGAAATAAAGACCAGCCCAAACAAAAATAAGTTGGATAATTTTTACCCATCAAAAAAAATAAAATAGTGAATATACCTGTTAGGGCGGGAATATAATGTTTAAGATATTTTAGCATCTTTAATACTCCTCATTTAAAATTTAATTCATTTTCAAGTGGTTGAAGAATGGACAAATATTCTTCAAATTCAATATTGGAATCATTTTCCATCCATACTCCTTCAGCAAATGTATTTGATTGATTAAATTCCTCGGTAAAATTGATTCCAAAAATCCATTTTTCTTTTGAAAGACCTTTTTTTACAGCCTTGGATCCTAGACACATAATTTGTGATTCTAACTCCTCAGATTCTAAGTCGCTAATAATGCCATCAACCCAACTTTTTAATTCAACATCACCAGTTCCTTCTCCTCTCTCGGTTCTCTCTTCTAGAACCATCCTTGCAAAGCTATCTTCAATTTCTTCCCTCAATGAAGATTTTAATCCCATTGCATCATGTAATTTTTCAATAATTAAAGCCCCTTTTTTTGACATACTTCCGTCAGACCAAGCAAGATCCAAAGCAGTCCAAAAAATTGTTTTCAATTTTAATCCTCCAACATTTCTCTTACCAATTCCATGTGTGTTTCAAATGAAATATCTAACTCCTTCCTTTTTCTTGCTAGTAATGCAACTTCTGATGGATCAATTATATCATCAACCCAAACAGTATCTAACATCATTCTATACATTTCAATAATTTGTGAGTCTGATGTAACAGTTTCTTTTTCAGATTCAGTATCGCTTTCTTCTTCATCATCAACAGAACCTAATTCTATTGTTTCCACTTGAAGTTCTTCATCATCAACTTCATCCATTAATTCATCTAATGGATCTCTATATGTGCTTTCTCCATTTCCCGAGTTTGTATTATTTCGCCCTCCAATCAAATCAAAAGGATCAACTTCTTCATCATCAACTTCTTCATCATCAACTTCTGAATCCCCAAGTGAAAAAGCCTCTTGGCTAACTATTGAATTATTTTCAATATCTTCATCATCCTCTTTAGTTTCTATAAGCTCCACAGGAATTACTTCCTCCTCCTCCTCCTCGCCTTCAAACCCAAATTTTAGTGATGTATCTGGTATCTCTTCCTCATCATCTTCGAAAGCAGCAAGTGGATCATTAGAAGTGGAATTATTGCGTGGCTTTTGTTCATTAAGTGTAACATTAATTAATTTTGTAAGTGCATTTGTAATGCTAGAACTTTCTATTAAATTATCTTCTATTGCTTCTTCAATTCTATCGATTGCAACAGATACAACAGCGTCTCTTTTTCCAGACCAATCTCCATTGCCTCTAAACTTTTTAATGTGCTCTAATGCATCAAATTTATCTTCATCAGTTAAATTTAATTCATCTTGAACTGCTTTGATTATTTTTAAATCTTGGTCAATTACACCTTTCCTTTCAAATGCAATCACCATTACAGAATGTAGTATACGCTCTGGCTCAACCATGCACTCCCTAGCACCTTTAGCAGTTAATACAAGTGGTCAATATGTTTAATTTACAAACTCAATTGAGCGATTTTTTAATGTTTTTAATTGGTTATTTACAGCGGCACCAAAAATATGTTCTGAACGTACACCTGTTAGAACAACCATCACTCTTAATTCTTCATGCATGGATTCATCTACTGTTGCCCCCCAAATAATTTTGGCATTTGGATTAATTTTATTTCTAATTACAGAGGCGGCTTCTTCGGCTTCTCCTAAAGTAAGTGAAGGTCCACAAACAACATTGATTAATGCACCTCTTGCATCTGAAAAATCAACATCTAAAAGCGGAGATTCTAGTGCTTGCATAGTTGCTTCTGTAGCACGGTTCATGCCCGTTGATTCTCCTAACCCAATCATTGCAACTCCGCCTCCATTTTCCATTACACTCTTCAAATCCATAAAGTCTAGATTAACTAAACCATCTTTTGTAATCAATTCTGTAATCCCCGCAATACTTCTCATTAACAATTCATCAGCTACCCTAAAAGCAGAACTAATTGGTAAATCTTTCACCCCTTCAACATGTAATAATCGTTCATTAGGCATTACAACGACAGTATCACAAATATCTCTTAATCGTTCTAATCCCCATTCTGCATGTTGTCTTCTCATATTTCCTTCCGAATTAAATGGATAAGTTACGATTGCAATTGTTAATGCACCTTGCTCTTTAGCTAATTTTGCAAGAACATGTGCACTACCTGTTCCAGTTCCTCCACCAAGCCCACAAGTAACAAATGCTAGATCAGTTTCTTCAACAATAGTTCTTAATGCACGTTCAGATTCATAAGCTGCTTGTTCACCTTTTTCAGGGTTCCCTCCAGCACCATGGCCTTTTGCAGTTCTTCCAATAAGCAGTTTATTTGGGACTTCCATTCGTAAAAGATGTTGGGCATCTGTATTAATTGCATAACCAATTACATATTTATCGTCAAGAAGATTTTCCTGAGCTAATCTATTTACAGTATTGCTACCGCAACCTCCACATCCATAAACTCTAATTCTTGGTGTTAGTGTTCTTAGTAAATTTTCAAGTGCTTGATCGTTACTTGGAAGAGGTGCTGCTTCAGCAATAGCATCAATTTTAGGTTCTCCTTCTAATTCTAATACACGCTCTATGAGGTGTCGCATATCCCAAGTTTTTATCTTGGTGACTTTGAATATGTCGCTATTATTACTAATAAATAATCGATTTTTAGAGTAAAATCATCTTGCCATTAATCTGTTAGTCCATCTTCAATAACACTGAATACAGCTTCACCTTCTGGTAAATTTGGACTATCTACTAGTCTAGCAATCCTTCTTCCAGCCTTTGCTTTTCTCAAGTAAATTCTGAATGCAGATGCATGACTAATAATATGTCCACCAACAGCTTTTGTAGGATCTCCCCACATAGCATCAGGTTTTGACATAACCTGGTTACAAATTAGTACTACTGAATTATTTACATCTGATAATTGTTTTAATTCTTTCAAATGTCTGTTAAGTTTTTGTTGTCTGCTTGCCAGCATTCCTCTACCAATGAATTCTGCTCTGAAATGACTAATTACACTGTCAACAACAATCATTTTTACATTAATTCCACTAGCTGCCTTTTTTACTTCATCAACAAGTAGCATTTGATGTGCTGAATTATATGCTCTTGCCACATGGCATCTTTCTAAAACTTCATCAGGATTCAATCCTTTTGCTGCAGCCATTTGTCTAATCCTTTCAGGTCTAAATGTATCTTCAGTATCTATGAAAAATACATGTGCAGGATCATTTTCATCTGACAACCCACCTTCTTTTAGTGGTAACATTGCATTAACAGCAAGTTGGTGACTAAATTGTGTTTTTCCTGAACCGAATTCCCCATATAATTCTGTAATTGATTTTGTTTCAAAACCACCACCTAATAATTCATCAATACTTTGACATCCTGATGTTAATTTTAGAACTTCCCTACGTTTTTCTAAGATGTCTATACCACTTAGGAATCCACCAATGCTTGCCATTTTTCTAGCACCATTAATAATTCTTGAACTTACAGCTTCACCTAATTCTGCTTGATCTGCAAGATCTGCAGGGTTCATTACTGCTATTGCCATTAAATCATCAAAGCCAGCTTCTCGCAGCTTTTCTGCTGTAGCAGGACCTACTCCAGGTAAGTCATCTATAGTATGTTCAGGACCATCACCCACGTTAACCACTAGTTCCTCTTGTTCTTCCACTTCTTCTTCTTCTTTCTTCTTTGCCATTCTCATCCCTCTATTTCATCAGGTCTTAGCATGGTTCAGTATATGAACTAACTAAAGAGGGGTAATATGAAAGTGAAAGTGAAACTGAAACTGAATTACATCACAGAATGATCATAACTAATCCCAAAAACAGTAGCTGTATTCACATTTTCATCACTATCTAGTGTTATTTCTATTCTCCAATCAATTGTAATAGGCATTTCTGCTTGATATTCAAAGATCATTTCTTCACCGCCTTGTAACTCTTCTGTAGTTTCATTGATTTTATTATCTTGTCCATCATACAATGTAATTGTAACTGTTACAGGGTCATTACTACTAATTGGAGGTAAATTTAGATCATTTGGGTTTTCAACACTACTACTTACATTAATCCACATTGGAATGTCTGTAGATGGGCCGATATAATCTATCCATACTACATCAGGACTCGCTGTATTTTGATTATTATGATCTTGATTGTAATCTATTCTAATTTCTTCTGTGACACTTCTCTCATTATCTTCCGAATCCATTGCAGTAATGATTGCTTCAAACACCCCATGGACCGAATATTCATGTGTGAATACCCCATTCTCACTACCATTTGAATAAATTAAATCTGAACCATCACCTGGATTAATTGTAAATCCTGTAATATCTCCACTTCCAGAAGTTGTGTTACTCAAATCAAACTCAATAGATACAGGATTGCTTTGTTGTTCAATAGTTTCGTTACCGTTTCCCTTTGTGATTTCTAATGTGCCCGAATTAGCTGATAAAATAAGAACAATGTCTATTGGACCTGAATATTCTTTATTTTCTTCTCCTCCACATCCACTGAATGCTGAAAAAATTATTAATAAAATCAGTAGCGCCGTCATAGTTTTTTGTGATTTAAACATACTTTTCATTACTGTGTGTGCACTACTAGTCCAAAAAGCCACCGTTTTCATGATTCATTTTTTTGCATTTTACTTGAATATTCAAGTATGATGGGCTTCACGCTCAATATAACGAGGTGGGGTAGTCTGGATATCCCGTCGGGCTCATAACCCGGAGATCGTTGGTTCAAATCCATCCCTCGTTACTTTTTTTCCTTA
>MDSV01008408.1_pt1 | contig 24774 bp, 21 predicted proteins | sample 810851 | NCBI WGS metagenome assembly MDSV01 (sample SAMN05326640, study PRJNA326480) | marine metagenome | isolation source: seawater | place: Atlantic Ocean: North East | collected 2012
ATACTCTCGGCTTTTGATTGTCTGCAGCACATGGGGAGATGGTGAACAACCAGATAACGCCATGGATTTATTCGAATACGCGGAAGAGCTTGGAGATGGAGATCTTGCCAACATGAGTTTCTCAGTGCTTGCTTTGGGCGATACGGCATTCGATTTGTTTTGTGAAGCTGGTAAAGAATGGGATCGGGTTCTTGAAGAAAAAGGCGCCACTCGTATAGCAGAAAGAATAGACTGTGATGTTGATTACGAAGACGATGCTGAAGAGTGGATTGAAGAGGTCATCGGGGTTTTACAAGCTCTGTGAGCGAATCGCTTTCTGTATCGGCGTAAATGTTCGCGAAGTTTGATGTGGGTTGCTCCAACGCCTTAGGCTATGGCAGCAGCATGGATTGAGGCAATCGGCTTGCTGGCTGGCGTTATCGGTATCTTTGCATGGATTCCTCAAATCATTCAAGTCTGGATACACAAACGCCACGATGGAATCTCTCTGACAACGTTTGCAGTTGTTTCATTCGCCCTTACGCTTTGGCTCATCTATGGGGTCCTGGTCGATTCATTTGCAATGATTGCTGCAAACATCATGACGCTGTCCGTCATTGGCGCCGTTATTGTCGGCGTTCTTCGCGTTCGAAGAGACGAAGGGCAAACGGAAAGGGCTCAGTTGTAAGATGCTTTAGTTGTCGTAATAATTACGGCACCAATTTTGTAAGGGTCACCGTTGGATGCCGGTCGGCGATCTTCAAGACGTCCAACCCACCCATCTTCTGGGACAGTTACAGGGATTCGAATTGATGCCCCACGGTCTGAAACCCCGTATGAGAATTGGTCGATTGATTGTGTCTCGTGAAGTCCTGTAAGGCGCTGATCGTTGTATTCTCCATAGACGTCCATGTGCTTCTTGATGTTCTTACCGAATTCTTCGCAAATCTTCGTGAACATTTCTTCTCCACCCTCGTCTCGCATTCGTCCGTCTGAGAAATTGGCGTGCATTCCAGAACCGTTCCAATCGCCCTTGATCGGCTTAGGGTGGTATTCGATGTAGCAGCCGTAACTCTCAGTTAAGCGGTCAAGAAGGTAACGTGCAACCCAAAGTTCATCGCCAGCTTTCTTAGCGCCCTTGGCAAATATTTGGAATTCCCATTGGCCACATGCGACTTCTTGGTTAATTCCCTCAAAGTTTATTCCAGCGTCAAGGCAAAGGTCGGCGTGTTCTTCAACAAGTGAGCGTCCGTGGGTGTTCTTACCACCGACTGAACAGTAATACATTCCTTGTGGGCCAGGATATCCGCCCATTGGGAAACCGAGTGGAAGTTGTGTTTCTGTATCCATAATGAAGTACTCTTGCTCAAAACCGAACCAGAAATCTTCGTCGTCGTCTTCGATGGTTGCTCTTCCATTACTGGCGTGAGGTGTTCCATCTGCGTTCATAACTTCGCACATGACGAGGAAGCCGTTGAATCGTTGAGGGTCTGGGTAAATTGCGACTGGTTTGAGGAGGCAGTCAGAGGAGTTGCCTTCAGCTTGCAGTGTTGAGGAGCCATCGAAGTTCCACATTGGGCATTCTTCAAGCGTTCCAGTGAAATTTTTCTTCACGAGTGTTTTGCTTCGCATGTTTTGTGTCGGGTGGTATCCATCAAGCCATATGTACTCTAATTTTGCTTTGTCCATCATAGGTATCGGTTCACTGCTTACAAAGACGGTATATCAAACATACGCTCATATTTATTCACATTATATTTGTCAAACGATTTTTGAATTATCAAAAAAATGTTTGATTGAATAATTAATAGTGGATTTCTCGCGTCATTTACTATTCATTTGTTCGCGAAAAATGTGTGTTCATGTGCGTTTGAATAAGGCGTAAAGAGTGGTGAAAAGATGGCGAAATCGAACCGCGGACCGGTGAACTCATTGGTGACCATGCTCACGGGCATTTGATGGAAATTCCAACCGGCGGGTTTTTGCGACAATGGCGTAAGTCTCTGGGCCTTACACAAGCCGCATTAGCTGAACGTTCTGGGCTTACGCAATCGGTCATAGCAAAAGTCGAGACGGAGGTTGTTGACCCTCGCGTCTCAACTGTTCGGAAGATTGTGGGTGCACTGAATCGTATCCAGCGTCCTGATCAAGCCCACACAGTTGAAGACATCATGGTCTCGGAAGTCACTGCCTTACTGCAAACAGATAGTGTTCAATCCGCTGTTGATAAAATGGTACTTGGAGGCATTAGCCACCTTCCGGTTCTCAGTGAAAGTGGTTCAGTGGTCGGTCTCGTATCCGAAGCAAGTCTTCTCAAAAGCGACGGTGGAGGAGTGACGAGTGTTGAGGAAGTCATGCGTGTTGATTTTTCGATGGTTGATGCAAATGTATCGATAGGTGAGGCTCGCAGATTACTGGGGGAAGAGGAAGTGCTGTTGGTGAGCAGTCGCGGCGTTCTGGTCGGGCTAGTTGCCCGGATTGATATGGTCAAAGCGCTTCGAAATGAGGCGAAATCTCATTGATTATTTGCAGCACTCTCGCCTTGAGGCGTAATCAAAACATTGCTTCCATCTCGATCGATATGAGGGATTGTGAGCGTGCCTCCATTAACAGTGATTGGACACAAGATGCCACAGGCTGGAGCGAGGTAATCTTCTCCGTTTTCAGTCATCACCAATCGTATGCCGTGCCCAGCCGGTAACAAAGCATCAATCGCTTGGAATTCCATCAGCATGGTTAGAGATTGCCCTGGGAAAACCGTAGTAGGGTCGCTTCCACCCTGGTGGTATCGAATGTCCATGGTTGCATGTCCAAGGCGGAGGTTTGTTTCAGCGTCCTGTAATTCAACGAAAATTTGACCGCCGTCCATAGCAGCTTGCACTTCAAGATGGAGGGTTGCAAGTCCTGAAATGGATATGTCTGAATCGCTGCTCAGAGCATCACATTCGATAACAACGCCACTCACACTTCCGCCGGAAACAGATACGCCCTGTACGCGCGTTCCTGTTTGAGTGCACGTGTCCAGTGGTATCTCTTCGAAATCTCGATCAAGTGGAGGCCATGTATCTTCGATGCGCCATTGGCCATCGTTTCTCTGAATTTGTGCATGCAGTTCGGGTTCCTCGCCAACCCCTTTGAGGTAGTACTCGAACCATTCAAACAAATCTTGACCCCAATCCCAACGAGTCATATTGTGAATGGCTTCTCCTCCATATCCGCTGTCCTGAGCGTTGTGTTTTGTCCACTGGTCTGGATAATTGTGCTCCCACTGACCAAGCATGCCACGAACATCAAAACCGGCATCGATGAACATCTGATACCACGGGAATACTTGGTGGGGGTCGACGTTCCAATCCTGCATCCCTTGAACCCAATACACACTGCCGTTGTAATTGGTGAGTGCTTTTGAGATATGTTCCCTTTCTTCGTAGTAATTCGCCATGTAGGGGTCCAATTCGCCCATGCCATATGTTACGGGCCCTGCAAAAAGGCCCTCGATAATATCGGGGCAAACATTGTCGAGGTCGTCTCCGTTGTAATCTACCGTGCTACCAAAATAATTCATGTGCATGACTTGACTTCGAGCTTCTGCACTCCCATTCTTGTAAAGAAGCGGATGAAGACCGGTCGTACCTGAAATTGGGACAATAGTAGCAAGGTGTTCACTGCCATGGACTGCCGCCTCCCATTGAGTTGCACCTTCATACGATTTACCGTAAAGCCCAACTTTCCCGTTCGACCAGTTCTGCTGGCCAAGCCATTCAACCGCTTGGTGAATGCCCCAGCCTTCCCCCTCGCCGCGATAATCGAAACAACCAGAGGACTCCTCGGTGCCAAATACCGAGACTTGTGCAAAAGCATAGCCGTGAGGGATATAATTGTCATAAATGAATTCGCCGCGTCCTGCCCCCACTACGTTGGTTGCTCCTGACTCATCACCTGGCTGGCCATATGAAAAATACGGGCTTATCACAGCAATTACGGGGACTTGTTCTCCCATTTCCGTATTCGAAGGAAGCCAGTAAGAAAGGTGGACGTTCGCTGTAGCCGGCCCCGTTTCCCAAACTCCGGACGTGTCAACTTCAAACGTTGCTTCTTGGACTTCAAGAGCCGTGTAAGGGCCGGGCTGAAGCACGTAGGAGTAACTGTCAGTCCAATTCCAATCGAGTGTATGCCGTTCGAATTCAGAAGGATATTGTGCTGAATCAGTCTGCTCACTCTGTAGCGATTCGCCCCCAAAACAACCCGAAAGAGGGCAAAGGAGAATCAGTAGAGTCAGCAGAACAGCAATTCGCATTGGTTGGGCGAAGGGGGAGTTTGCCATGAATGTGATGTTTGGTGAAGATACCTCAAGAAGGGGTGACGCTACGGGCCATCATGACCGTTTTGGTGACTGGGGCTGCTGGTTTCATCGGAGCCCATGTTGTTCAGCAGTTGCTATCAGAAGGACGGAGTGTACGAGCAACCGTGCGAAATCCAGAAAATGCTCGATTCCTCAATGCCTTCTCGAAAAGCAAGGGGGCTACTTTAGAGATCGTCAAGATGGATTTACTGGAACTTGAATCTGTGGTGAAGGCTGTTCATGGATGCAGGGTTGTCATTCACTGCGCTGCTGCGCTTATGGTTGGAGTCAAAAATCCACTCGTTGAAGTCGTCAATCCATCGGTCATCGGCACTGAAAATCTCTGTATTGCAATAGAAAAAGCTGAGTCTATTCAAACCATTATCCACACCTCATCTGTTGCCGCTATTCGGAGTACGAGGTATCAAAACGGACATATTTTTTCTTCATCCGACTGGTGCGATGATGTAAACCCAGATATGAATCCATATGGATTTGCTAAGGCAGAAGCGGAGCGGATAATGCGAGCATTTGTAGACAAGTGTGATGAGCATTCAAAACCGAGACTTGTGACTATTCACCCCTCAATTGTTTTCGGGCCAGTCTTCCACAAGCGGCACACTCGGGGTTCGATGGCATACCTCAAACATTTCACAGGTAGGCTACCTTTTGTTCTGCATACGCATTTGAATTATGTTGATGTTCGGGACGTTGCAAAAGCCCACATTGCCGCAATTGATTCTGGCCCTGATGGTGCTCGACATATTCTGCACAAGGAAGGGAAATGGATGAAAGACATAGGATCTCAATTACGAAAAGTGTTGCCTGGTAAGAAATGGGCGATGTTTCGATTACCGTCTCTGCTCGCCGTTCTTATGGCAGTCTTTCACCCCAAACTCACAGTAAAACAAGTGCGATCATCTCTAGGGAGAAGTGTCGGATATAACGTCGGCGACATGGAAAATGAACTTGGAATACAACTGTATGCAAGCGATGATACTCTCTCCGATTCGATTTCCTCGCTCTTAGAATTAGGCCGCAAGGTATGAGTGGCAAGACACATTGGGACAATCATGCAGGCAGGCGAAGCATGGGGCCGTCGTTGGACTGAGAACTCGCTTCCAATGGCTCGGACTTACATGGAAGTTGCATGCAGGAAAAAAAGCCTCGTTTGCCTTGCAGCAGACCGTTCAACTATGTCCGAACTGAATCAACTCATCGATGAGGTCGGGCCTTACCTTGCAGCGCTGAAAACACACGTAGACTTAGTCGATGATTGGACGCCAGAGGCTTGGGCTGCTTTTTGCTCAAAGGCCTCTGATGCAGATTTGCTTATCTTTGAAGACAGGAAATTCGCAGACATTGGCGGCATAAGTCGCAAACAAATGTCGGGAATTTACGACATCCGTTCGTGGGCAGACTTAGTTACCGCTCACCTGATTTCTGGACCCGATATCGTAGACGGATTGCAGGCCGGATGGGCAGATGTTGGGCGAAATGGAGGGGTTCTTCTTTTGGCCCAAATGTCAAGCAGAGGGAACTTGCTTAACCCCAATTACACTGACCAAGTTGTAGCACTAGGAAAAGAGCACTCCGGTGTTTTTGGATTCATCGGAAACGGTTCAAGGCCCGCAGAATTGAAAGTTCTACGAGATTCGGTCGGCGATGGAAAACTGATTTGGACGCCGGGTGTCAATCTCAAAGTTGGCGATGGAGAGATGGGTCAACGATACGGCGACCCACGAGAAGCGATACTTGCTGGTTCAGATTGCATCATTGTAGGTTCTGGAATCCACAAAGCCGACCATCCCGCTCAACAAGCAAAAGCGTATGCTAAAGCATCGTGGGATGCATTCAGTGAACGTCCCGAATAGAGTGGTATAATGTTGCAAGCTATCCTCTGGTTTGTCGCTATCGGATTATCGGCAGTGCCGCTTTGGATTCTTTGGCGTGCAGGAAAAAAAGCATCATCTCTTGACTTTCGAATTATGCAGAATGATTCAACCCTACTCGGAGAAGATGGCATCATCATTAATCAGATGACGGGCCTACCTGCGGGTACAATCGTCACAGAGAACGCCAATGTCATGGTTATGCCTACTCAACATCCTCAAGAAAACGGCGCTGCCCCTGAGGAATAGGCGTAGGCCAAATAGCCAATACCTGCAAGAATTCCAACGAGAAGAAGTTTGAAAATACGCCGTTTTGGTTTAGTCGAAGTCTCAGTAATCACTGGGACTACAACGGCTGGTAGTGGTTCGAGAATAGCGCCTGGTAAAGGCAAGGCCGGCATCCCTGGAAGTGGGGGTAGTGGCATGAGTCCTTCATCGGCTACGGGCTTAACACGGTCTTCTGGATAAAGTTGGTCGAGATCTTCAAGTCCCGGTGCGTCGGGGATTGGCCCGAGTATTCGCTCCCAGTGTTCTTCAACAACTGCTGATGAGATTGGCTTTTCAAGCCAAGCAACTGCACCAGCAGAATGGCTTGCATCTTCCGCTAATTGAGCAAAGCGTCGAGAGGCGATGAATACTATTCGGCTTTCACCGCCATGCTCCCTCATTTCCAAAGCGGCGATATGGCCGTCAAGGGTTGGAAGATCGAGTGCGATAACGACTAATTCTGGGTCAAGTCGGATGTACTCGTCGACCGCTTGGTCGCCATCTTCACAAATTTCGACGTTAAATTCTCGAACTTTGAAGACTTCGCGAAGTCGCATCAGCGACATCGGATTATTGTCCACAATGAGAACCGTTGGTGCGGTTTCTTCAGATGTCGGGGTGACATAAGCCATGTGAATCATCTCGCTGAAATCGCCATCACACATCAATTAACCGCACAAGAAAGGTCATTCTTCGCTGTCTTCGCTCGTGCTGAGGTCTTCGACGGGTCCGCTCTGGGGGTTTTCGAACGCCTCGCGAATCGTTTCGGATTGTGCTGCATCGCTTTCCGCTTCTCGACGACGTGCGGGGGCTTTGAGGAATTGTAACTGCAGTTCACTTACGATGCCTTTCATCATTCTCTCTTCATGGTCGCTCAAATTTCCCTTTGTCTTCCCTTGCAACATGCGCAATAAGTCGATGGCTGCCTTGGCTTCACCCAGATTATACATCATGTTTCCTTCTTGGTCAGGTAACAGCCCCATGTGCAACAATGCAGAGCGCTGAAACATGTGGACTAACTGGAAAAACTGTTCTGTTTCTTCATCCTTGAACGTACCGGCCATGACACTGCGAGAAGTTCGGAGTCTATGTCCTCATCGCTTGAGATCAATCAAACATTTGTTCAAGCAACCAATCCGGATCAAATTGCTTCAAATCATGATAGCCTTGGCCGACACCGGCGAAAACAATTGGGCGCCCGGTTGCAAATGCAATCGAAAGGCCGGCACCACCTTTAGCGTCAGTATCGATTTTTGTTAGAACTGCTCCATCGAATTTCATAATTTCTTGAAACATTCTTGCTTGTTCGACTGCGTCGTTACCTGCGAGAGAGTCGCCGACAAATAACGTGAGGTGCGGGTCTGCAACTCGGCTTACTTTGTTCAGTTCGTTCATGAGATTGACTTTGTTTTGCATTCTACCTGCAGTGTCAACCAAAACAACATCGATGTTTTTCGCTTTTGCAGATTCAATGGCATCACGAGCAATAGCTGCGGTATCTCCGCCTCGTTGACTTGAGATACAACGAATCCCGAGATTTTCACAGTGGCTCTCCAATTGCTGAATTGCTCCTGCTCGGAATGTATCGCCTGCCGCCGCTACAACAGATATGCCTTGGTCAAGAAGGCGTTGAGCAATCTTGGCAGCAGTCGTGGTTTTCCCTGTACCGTTTACCCCTACGAGCATGATGACCACTGGGGTGTCGCCCGCATCGATAAAGGATTGAACGCTCGCGTCAAAATCCCAATATCCTGCGGCAAGAATGTTTCTAAGGGCACGCTTGAGGGCGGCTTCGAGGACTTTAGCCAAGTCCGCACCTCGTCGTAAACGAGCGCCGACCAAATTTGTACGAAGTGCATCGATAACGGCGGTGACTGCGTCGCTGGAAATATCAGATTCAAGTAACACCCACTCGAGTTCTTCGAGTAAATTGTCAAGTACAGCGCCAGCTTTGATGACGCGCCCGCCTTCTGAAACGACACCTCCTCCAAGGTCAACGGCTACTTTGGTGCCGGCCTCGGTTTCAATTTCAGCCTTTTTTACAGACCCTTTTGGAGCATTATGTACGCTGACCAATTGTCGACCGGTCGTCGTTCGCATCATCGAGAGGTCTACATTGGAACCTTTCGGCCTCGCTACGTTAACAGCACCACGCTTCTTCATTTCCTTCTGTTTTTTCAGGAGACGTTTTTCGTCAGACCGTCGGGCTTTTTCGACGCGTTTTCTTTCCTTACGAGAGAGTTCAATCGGCAAAGCGACCTCTTCCTCATCGTCAAAATCATCCCATTCGTCATCCGCATCGGCTTCGCTTTCCATAGCATCAAGTTCGTCAAGGTCTTCCCAGTCGTCTTCATTCGAAGCAGGAGATGCCCCCGGTTCATGCGCAATAGACTGAAGCGGTTGCTCTACAGTTTGTGGAAGAGGAGTAGTGTGTGCTGCAGCATTCAAGGCGTCTTGGGCCTCTTGGGATTCTGCTTCGACTGAAAGTTCATCCGTATTAACTTCGGAAGCAACCTCAGTTACCCGTTTACGGAAGCGGTCGAAAAGTCCCATGCAATCCCTCAGTCATCTAATGTCAGTTCGTTACCAAACCGGCTGCCGCGCCTTTGCTGCCGACGGGGTGATTTCTCCTCGGGCTGCGATTGTGGCTTCTGCTCCACTGGTGCTGCTTCAATTGCATCAGCAGACTGAGTCGGTTGCAGTTGTTCTGCTGCTGCATTGAATTCTTGGGCTAATTCAGTAATTTTTTGTTCCAACTGTCTTGACTGTTCGGTGAGATCTTTATGGAGCATGATAATCCCTTGTTGGCGTTCAGCCGTTAGAGAATGGGCTTCAGACCACGGTTTTTCTCCGAAAACCCCGCTCCCAATATCAACCATTGCGGTTCCTTCTGTTTCCCCTTCATGGACATAATTGAGTGTGACTCCAGAACCAATCGAAAGCCGAGCTCCAGCTCTACCTGTTGAAATTGATTTGATGAGTTGCTCAAGGATTGATGAGGTGATGTCATGCTCCTCAAGAATAGTTGAGACCTGTTCAACTCTTGCATGAAGCGTATCCAATTGTTGGCGATGCGCATCAATAGTGCGTGCCATCTTTTGCAATTCGCTTCGTTCCACCATGCGGCTCACGTAGTCCGAAGTGGTTGTCATTGAAGAAGCCCGCGAGGACTTACTCTTCTTCCTGAGGTGGAGAAATCGGGCCGCCAGCTGCTGCTATTTCTTCACGGAAATGGTCAGTGATACGTGGATCTGTGGAGGTTCTCGGGTCGATTTCTTCGACCGATGCGATATCGATTGAACGGCGGTTTGCTTTATGTCGAGAGCCCATAATGGAATACGCTCTGTGTTCTGCATCGCCTGCGTCAGATGCTGGTAGGTCAATGGAAAATGCTTGGCGCATGCTACCAAATGGGGCGATTCCTGTTATGCGATAGGCCTTCATCGAACTGGGCGACTCGCAAACCCGACTTAAACGCGCCGTCGCGCATTTTCTGTAGGAAAAGACCGCGAGATTGACAAAGTTTGACGATTCAACAGGATTCATGCGACCTGCGTTCATTGTCACGTTGTTGTTGCTGCTGCCTATTGCGCAAGGCCTTAGTCCCTCTTTTACCCCGGAGAATTTGAACGGGAACGAACTTGTTCTTGTCAAGGATGATGGGATTTGGTCTCAAGAGGATTGGGGCGCCCTTGCTGAGTTCGGTTACACGCCATTGAGAATGCTAAGCCCTGCGGAAGTGCTGACGTGGAAATCCCATGATGCAGTAGGGTTAGCTGACTTTTCAGAAAAACCATCTCCGCCCGTACAATACAAAGGGAATATGATACAGTTTGAGGAACATCAGCATCTACGATTGGTGTTCGAACCAAGACTCCCTGCTGATGCAGTCAACCATATCGTGTCGGCATTTACCTCTCTCGGGATAGAGATTCATTCAGATGTTGAACGGTATGGCTCGGTCCTTCCGCATGTTGAAATCGTAGAATGGCACGAAGATTTCTCCCCCTTATCGGTGCTTGATGGTCTGTTATGGGTTGAGCCGGTTTTGAAAACCACTGCTCGAAATGGACAGGTGAGTTCGTTACTTCAGCACGGTTACACGACTGGAAATCCGGCTTGGAATCTTGGAGTGAATGGGGATGGAATTGTTGTAGCTGTTGCTGATTCTGGACTCGACGCCGACCATGCTTGTTTTCGAAACTCTACCGCTGCAGGCGAGGTAGGTTCTGAAGGCGAAAACTTGAGTGACGGTGTTGGAGTCCCGGGGGTGGGGCATCGCAAGGTTTTGCTGCTAAATCACTCGATTGACTCATCGGACACCCCTGGTCATTCTGATTACCGCCATGGAACACATGTGGCTGGGACCTTGTCGTGCTATAACGTGTATGACATGCGAAATAGTTCAGTTCCAAAAAACGGCTCTTCACTCGCCTATGCATCAAAGCTCATCTTCCAAGATATTGTTTCGGACGAAGGTTGGGTGCCGCCCGATGTCGATGCGTTACTCGTTGAAGCCGGATTAAACGGCGCTACGGTTCATTCAAATTCCTGGGGAGACGCTACAACTGCATACACTGCACGGACGGGGGATTTTGATGCATGGGCTGCTGAGATGCCTTGGTCACTCTCGTTTATTGCTCCCGGAAATAATGGAGGCCAGCTGCTTGAACCTGCAAATGGGAGAAACGTCGTTGCCGTTGGGGCTTCTGAAAAGTCGGAATCCTCAGAACGATGGAGTGCTTCTTCAGTTGGCCCTACTGAATTGGGAACGAACGGAATCTTCGCGCTGGCGGTAGGCACTTCGGTACAGTCTGCTCGCGCCGACGGTGTTGGTGACTCTTACAATGATGCTCTGCGTTCCTCAAGTGGGACAAGTATGGCGACGCCTGCTGCTGCAAGTGTAGCAGCACTTCTCCAACAGATGGTTGAACAGGGTTGGATATCGGGCAAGGAAAACAGAACGAGTGTTCCGTTAAGCAGCATGCGCCAAGATTGGGTCGGCGATGACAAAAATTTGACGAATAATCTCACTCTCGCTGAAGGTTTTTCACCTTCAGGCGCCTTACTTAGAACGCTGATGTCGCTTGCAGTTACACCACTGCCCCAAGATGTTCGAAATGGAGGGGCAGGTGGAAATGAATTGCAGAATACCTACGATGGCTGGGGGCAATTAAATCTCTCTGCACTGGTCGACTTCAGCGCCATTGAGCAGGATTTACACACAGGCGATGTTTCTCCACTCGAGAATTTATGGGTTCACGATTCTTACCGCCTTGTAAGTCAAACACCTCAGGCTTGGTTGCACCAAAGGCAGGGGGGCCTTGAAGCACTTGAGAACCTCATTGAGGAGCCGTGGAATGGTTCGGGTGCTGTAGGTCCATTTTTGAAAACTGGTGAAGTTTGGGTCGAACGTTTTGATCTCCATGAAGGAGATTTTAACGCGCGCTTAGCTTGGAATGCCGCTCCTGAGCCATATTTAGTCGATGATCTACAACTCGTTGTTCGGCTTTCTGATGGCCGGATTACCCTCGCAAATACGTTTCAAAATGATGGATATTCAACGCTTTATGACCAGCAGATTGCTGACTTTTCGAATCATTCAGCATTCCCGATGACGAATGAAACAACGGTTGCTGTTTCGCTGTCTGAGCAAGACCTTGATGGCGTTGAATGGATTGAGGTCGAAGTTCGTGCACGCTATGTCTCACCAGGTAATCAAAACAATTCAGTTGGTATTGACGGAAACCAAATTGGCTTTGCTTTGGCCGTAGAAGGTGTCCAACGGGACTCCTATTCATGGGAGGATGGGGACAGTGACGGAGTAGCGAACAGAGTCGATAAATGCCCGAACCAGAATGCCTTGGATTGGGACATCGACGAAGATGGGTGTATCGATGATTCTGATGGCGATCTTGTCGGCGACAACATCGATGATTGCCCTCAAGAAAACGCTACACTTTTCGATAAGGATTCTGACGGGTGCATCGATGATTCTGATAACGATGGAATACACGATAACCTCGATGTTTGTTTTACCCCAGTTGTGAGTATTTTTTGGCCCGTAGATTCACTTGGATGTAGGCCTGCTGATTCACTTCCAATCATCGATTTTACACTCTCTCCTGAGGACGGGGGCGAGTGGTACGATGTCTTGCTTGTCGAGTGGAGTGTGGCTGACAGCGATGGTGATCTATTTGATACTGGGGCTGCTATTCACGTGTTAAATTCTTCAAGCTCAGGAGGATCGTATTCAATCGCATCGTGTCTGAAACAGAATGTAGCGAACGGGACTTTTTCATGCTCCTGGACAATTCCAAAAGACCTACCTGTCTGGGATATTAGCGGACAAGAATTGCAAATTGAAATCCATGCACAGAGTAGAAATAATTCCCCAGAGGGTAAAAACGACATTGTATTGCTAAGAGACGATGCTGTATTTTTCAGTAATTGGAAAAATCCACTCCTCGACGTAGATGAAACATTGCCTTCTACAACTGAGGGTGTCGCTTCTCAAAATCGTGCCTTCTTGTGGGGTGTCCTTAGCATCCTTGCTGGGTTTATTTTGATGTATCAGCTCAGTTGGAATATTCGTGAAAAAAAGGACCAAGAAAAGGTCCGGCCGGCTTTTGAACACGAAGGTGTATGGGCAACACCCTCATCGGCCGATGAAAACGAGTGACAGCGCCGCATAAAATAAACCGATTCTGTGCAAGTTTGCAATCATGACAAGGGTGAACCTTGAAGGGTGGTGGCATCCTCGGCGTGATATCCGCAACGCGGAGGGTGAAGAATATGAGTGACCGTTTATATGTTGGAATTGACTTAGGGACCTACCAATCGACTATTGCATCGAGTGCTGGCGTTAGCCATACAATCGAGACTGTTGTCGGACGACCAAAAGACCCGGTTGCAAGAAATTTCCTCGGACGCGATGTCTTATTCGGAAACGATGCGTTGAAGAACAAACTCGCATGTAATCTCTACCGCCCAATGGCGGCTGGCGTTGCTCAAGATGATGAAGCAAATTTAGCAGCAGCCAAGGCTTTCGTCTCTCACCTATTGGAAACAGTTGACCCTGAAGAATTTGATGAAGTGTTCGGCGTCATCTGCTCTCCAAGCCACGTCTCATTTACTGACAAATCCAATCTCGTTGCAACTCTACGAGGACAAGTCAACGCCATTATGGTCGTTACAGAACCTTTTGCAACGGCATTTGGAATTGGTGAAATCGCAAGTTCGATCGTCGTAGATATCGGTGCTGGAACAACCGACATCGCTCGAATCTACGGAACATTCCCTACAGATGAAGACCAAGTCACCATTGAGGAAGCAGGCGACTGGTTGGACAATGAACTCATGGAACTTATTCGTAAGAAATACACCGGCGCTCAAGTCACAAAAGACATGGTTCGCAAGTGGAAGGAAGAAGTCTCCTATGTCGGCGGCGATGACCGTGAAGCTATGGTCGAACTTTCCGTTGAAGGAAAGAAGCAAGTTGTTGATATTGGCGACCTTGTCAATCAGGCCTGTGAAATGATTATTCCTAAAATCGGAAATGCAATCAAGCGAATTGTTGCTGGCGCAGACCCTGAATACCAACCTATTCTACGAAACAACATCATCCTCTCTGGCGGAGGCTCTCTCATTGAAGGAATTGCTGCACGTATGGCTGATGAAATCTCAGACATTGGTGATGTCAATGTTTGGTGTGTTGATGAGCCAATTAACGCCGTTGCTACAGGCGCACTTCAGCTCGCTGGCGAAATGCCAGACGACATGTTTACTGCAATCAATTGATTGTGGCTTGAAGTAAAAGGGTAGAAAACCAGCCATCTTAGGCTTGTTTTGATGGCGAAAGTTCAAGTGCAGTTGGGCGGCGATAGCCGCTTGTATGACAATCGACTCGACCGGAACGACAGGCATTAACCGAATCCGTGACGCTACCGGTGATGAACGAGCTGCCCTCGAGGGGATGCTCAAAGGCTATCCTGTCGACCAATTAGTCGAAGAAGTCCTCATCGCATGGAATGAGCTTGCGGCACGCAATGAAGAAATGGTCTCCGTAAAGCAAAGACTTCGAGTTTTGGAGTTAGATTTAGCAGAACGGGAAGACATGGTGGCGCCAGAAGTTGCCCGACTCGCAGAAACGGATGCAGCTTTGCAAGAAAGTGAAGCAAAAGTCGTTCATCTTGAGAGAGTGCTAGGAGATGTTCGAGAAGAATTGGCATCTCAACAATCATCTCTCTCACATGAAGAAAGGGAGTCCATGGCAACCGAAGTCGACCAATTGCGGACTCTAACAACTCAACAAGACGAAGTTATTGGCGAGATGGAAGGGCGTATTGGGCAAATGGTTGAAGCGCTTGAGCGAGCAGCAGATGCTGGTTTGACCTCAGTAACCGCTGAAGAAGTGAGGAGTCTGAAAGCCCAACTCGACACTGCATTGGCTCAAAACGATGCGGAGCAAGCCGCAAATAAGGCGCTTGAAGAAGAGCGTCAGCGGCTTCGTGATATTGCCGATCGCTTGCGGGGTTTACTCGACGCCAGAGATGGGCGGCTTGGGGAATTAGAGGAACAACTCGAACGAGTTATGCAAGGGCCTCGCTCTGTATCAGCCGAACACGACTACTTGGTCGAACAAATTGATGAACTCAAGCGTCGCTTGTTAGAGCGCAACAGGGAATATGACTCGCTGCGACGACGTGAGCGCCGACTACACAATGATGTCTTTGAGCGTGATGAGCGAATTCAACAAATCACACTCACACTTACAGATATGGAATCAGCGCTTCAAGATAGAACTGCTGAGCTCCGTGAGATTGAAGGTCAGCGTGAAACAATGGTGCATGAACTTGATTCTGTTCGACGCGGTGAGCGAACACGCGAAGTTGTTGGACGTGTCTTCGCAGATTCTCTTTCGCTGGTGAGGACTCATGATGCGCGTGAAGCAAAACGAGATGCATACAGTAATGCTCCGGATGTGGAACGTACTCTCTCAACTCCAGATACTGAAGATATGGCCACCTTGGCAGAAGGTGGACGAGTTGAGCTTGATGTAAGTGAAAGCGAAATCGAACAAGGTGTTGATGTCGACGAGGCAAGGCCTCCGTCTCCAGGCGGCTCGGGCGACCCAGTTGTCTTTGAGGACGAAGATTGAGATGAGTGAGTTTGCACTCGCCGACTCAATTCTTGCTCTTTCAATAGGTCTAGGGCTGGCTGCGGCCAGTGGCTTCCGAGTTTTTCTACCACCTATGATTTTGAGTGGTGCGATCAATCTGGAACTGATACCGGTCGGGCAATTTACCCTCTTGGATGGTTGGGTTATCTTTGCAGTTCTTACTGCAGCAGTCATCATAGAAGTTGGAGGGTATCTTATTCCCTGGGTTGACAATTTACTCGACATGGTTGCCACACCTGCTGCAACGATTGCTGGCATACTGATGATGGGGTCGATGTTGGATGATTTCGGACCAGCGGTTCAATGGAGTATGTCAATTGTAGCTGGTGGGGGAGTTGCTGGGACGGTTCAAACCGGAACTGTTGCCGTCCGTGCCCTTTCGACAGGTACGACAGGGGGTTTGGCAAACCCCGTGTTTTCAATCTTTGAAGCAGTTCTGGCAATTCTCATTACGATACTCGCTATTCTTGCCCCGTTGATTGCGGTAGTCCTTATCGCAATCGGACTAGTTTACGCTATTCGATTCATTCAAGAGCGAAAAGCAAAAAAAGCAGCCAAGGGGCTTACTGCCTAACCTTCCAAAGCGTTTACGATACTGGAAATACGGGATCGAAGTTCCTCTAAATCGGCAGCATCTTCAGTGAGTGTGCCCGTTACAACCCAGTCCGCTCCGGCTTGAGACGCTAAAACCGCCTGCTCAGGAGTACGAATGCCGCCTCCAACAAGTAGAGTGAGGTTGTCAACAGAGCGAGCAGATTCAATCAATCCTGGATGGACCTGACTTTCTGCACCGCTACCTGCTTCAAGATAGAGAATTTTGAATCCGAACATTCTGGCAGTGAGTGCGTATGAATAAACTTGTTCAGTTTGATCGGGTTGAATCAATTCAGCCTGCCCGACTTCACCGACACGGCCACCCGGCGCACACACAAGATATCCGGTGGGGAGTGCCTCCACTCCGAACTTTTCAAGATAGGGCGCTCCACGAATTTGCTCTCCGACTAAAAACCGGCGGATTGAGGAATTCATCAACATCATGAATGTGATGGCGTCAGCGGCCGGAGAGAGGGCATGAGCGCCTCCTGGAAACAGTACGACTGGGATGTGCCACTGTTCCTCTTCGGAGCTGGGATCTTGACTAGAGGCGAAAGCTCTCAGTTCAAACGCTTCTTGAATAGCCTTACAAGTTGCATGCACAATTTCATCAGGGGTGTCTGTTGAACCACCGACAAAAATCATGCTGCTTCCACATTCAACCGCCACCATGGCCCTGTTTGCAGCAGTATTCGGGTCTTGTTTTGCCGGATCGATGAGCGTGATATGGCGAGTGTTTGGGCTGCTTGAGGTAACATATTCCAATGTAGTAGAGTCGGTCCTTCGCATGTCATCCCCATGTCTCCGTTTCATGGACACAGCATAGGCGTTGCGCCCGTAAGTGGTTCGAAATGTACAAACATAGGGTTCTCATACTTCCTCACAGTGGTAGAGATATGTCGGATGTTGGTCCTTTCAAACGCCTGCTAACCTACATGAGTTCACATCGAAGCACGATACGACTTGCATCCGCCTGCTCTATTACCAACAAGATTTGGGATTTAGCCCCGCCGTTATTGATTGGTCTGGCCGTTGATGTAGTTGTATTGAAAGAAGATTCATTTCTCGCATCATTCGGACTCATTGACCCCTGGCACCAATTGATCTTCATCTCTGTACTTACCTTTGCGATATGGGGCCTTGAATCATTATTCGAGTATTTTTACGGAGTTTTGTGGAGGAATCTGGCACAAACCGTTCAGCATGAATTGCGGCTTGATACATTCAATCATGTCCAAAAACAAGGGATGGGATGGTTTGATGAACGGCAAAAGGGGGATGTTTTAGCCATCCTTAATGATGACATCAATCAACTTGAACGTTTTTTGGATAAGGGCGCCAACGATTTGCTGCAAGTGAGTACGACCGTTCTCGTAGTCGGTGGAGTTTTTCTACTCATCTCGTGGAAAGTCGCCTTGTTTGCTGTCTTGCCCATTCCAGTAATCGTATGGGGGTCATTTCGATACCAGCGTAGCCTTGAGCCTCGCTATGCAGAAGTGAGAAAATCAGCCGGCGCCATGAACGCCTTACTCGAAAATGATTTGTCCGGGATGTCGACCATCCAGTCGTTTACCGCTGAAGAGAGAGAAATGAAGCGGGTTGAGGCGCTTAGCAACGAATATCGAGAAGCAAACCGTGATGCAATTCGGCTTTCAGCGGCATTTACTCCACTTATCCGAATGGCTATTTTGTGCGGATTTACTGCCACACTTTTACTCGGAGGTTGGATGACGCTTGAAAATACCTTAGCAGTCGGTGCATACTCGGTCTTAGTCTTCATGACTCAGCGCCTCTTATGGCCGCTGACTCGTCTCGGAGAAACATTTGATTTGTATCAGCGAGCAATGGCTTCTTCAACACGAGTTCTGGATGTGCTCATGTCCCCAACAGAAGTCGAACAAGGGGGCTTTGAACCGGAACTATCGGAAATCGAATCTTCACCAATCGTCTTCTCTGACCTGGATTTCTCATACCCGGGGCGAGAGCCTGTATTCTCAAAATTAAATTTAGAATTACATTCTGGACAGACCGTTGGTGTGGTCGGTTCTACTGGGGCTGGAAAAACGACGTTGATTCGATTGCTATTGCGATTTGCTGAACCTACTGGTGGCACTGTGCAATGGGTGGGTGTCCCATTGAAGGAATGGCGACTTGAGCGATTACGCTCGTCCATGGCACTGGTGGATCAGCACATCACGCTCTTCCCAACAAGTATTCTTGAAAATATACGCTACGGAAATCCAGAAGCAAGTGATGAAGCCGTTCGTGAAGCTGCTGGGCTGGCTGAAGTTTCGGACTTTGTTGAAGAGTTACCTGAGCAATGGAGTACTTTGATTGGAGAGGGTGGGCACAGACTTTCCGGCGGTCAACGACAGCGCCTTGCAATCGCAAGGGCAGTTCTCAAAAATGCCCCTTTACTTATCCTCGATGAGGCAACGTCGGCGGTTGATAATGAAACTGAAGCGGCTCTGCAACGCTCAATAAATAAAATCTCTAAAGACAGAACTGCAGTCATTATAGCGCATCGATTATCTACGGTTAGAAATGCTGACAGGATTTTAGTCCTTGATCAGGGTTCAATCGTTGAGGATGGAACGCATGAAGAGTTGCTGGAAATGAGGGGAATATATGCGCGAATGTGGGCCGTTCAAACGGGTAAGGCGGGGAGTTGATTAGTGCTTAATTTCATCGTTTTTTTGCACGGATAATTACATGGATTTATAAGTGTGAAGTCTAGCCCGCAAACGAGGAATATGTTTAAATCTAATCTCAAAAGAACATCTAGCCTGCTTTTAATCGGAACTTTGTCGTTGCTAACTCTAGGAACTGCTGCAGCTGAAGGTGGCGACATTGACGTCACCGATATGGTTGCTGTCTCCTTCTGGCTTGCGACTGCAATGATGCTTGCATCAACTGTCTTTTTCATTATGGAAAGGCAAAACGTTTCTGCTAAGTGGAAGACATCCATGACCGTTGCCGCATTGGTAACTGGTGTTGCATGGTATCACTACACCTACATGAGAGAACACTGGGTCAACACCGGTGAAAGCCCTCTCGTCCTACGTTACATCGATTGGTTGATTACCGTTCCATTGCAAGTTTCTGAATTCTACTTGATTCTTGCAGCTGTCGGTGTCGCAACAGCAGCTCTCTTCTGGAGACTCCTAGGCGCATCTCTTGTTATGCTCATCAGCGGATTCTTGGCTGAGTCCGGACAAATGGATGACGGCCTAACATGGCCTCTCTTCGCTGTCGGTATGCTCGCTTGGTTCTACATCATGTATGAAATCTGGGCTGGAGAAGCAAAGGAAAAGGTCAGCGAAACCAGCGAAGGCACACAGTTTGCTTTCAAGGCTATGGCATTGATCTTGACCGTCGGATGGGCAATTTACCCAATCGGATTCTACCTTGGACAAGGCGATGGAGGCACAGACAACCTGAACATCCTCTACAACATCGCTGACGTTGTCAACAAGACCGCCTTCGGAATGATGGTTTGGTATGCTGCAACAATGGACTCCAAGTCCGATTCCTCAGAAGAGTGAATTGCGAATTGATTTGATTAAAGATTCGATATTGGCCCTTGGATAATACGTTATCCATAGGGCTGATATCGGTATCCATACCAGCGTATACGTAAGCACTACAAGTGCTGAAACGTTTAATCCCCAACCATAGATCGCTTCGAAGTTGCGCATCAAAGTTAGCGGGATAAAGTGAATGATGTAAATGGTAAGTGACAGTTTGCCTGCGTTATTGAATAGGGTGAGATTAGCACTCTGTAACAAAAACCAGATCAGCATAACACCTGTCGCTCCTGCAATCAGAAAGGGCCCATTGGCTGGAAAGAACGTGAGATAAGCGTCTGCAGTAGGGTGTGCCCAAAGTGCGTCATTCGCTTGTGAAGCAATAAACGAGACTATGCAGAACATCAAACCACAAGATACTGTGGAGATGATTGCAAAGTTGAGCGGTACATTAGCCCCCCGGTCAACCGCATTCATTGAAATGGTGATTCCGATTACTGCAAACAATATCCAGGGAAAAACCGGATATGTCCCTGTAAGAAGAAGATTTGACACGATTGTTGAAGCAGACTCTGCAGCGACTCTATCGGACCAAGTGCCCGTCCCCTGAATGTTTGGGAAACTGAACTGGATGAGAACTAGAATCACGGATAGACCGATGAGAGGGCGAAGACCGAAATTTCTGAAAGCATTCGAGCACGGTGGCAAAACCAAAGTGAGCAGTGCCATAAGAGAAAGAACCCCTGGTGTAAAGGGTTGAAACAAATGAGGAGATGTTAAGTTCACAAGAATTTGCATTGTAAAGAGGAACAGTGATTGAAAGATTCGCTGTTTTTGTGATATTTCGCTTCGAAGTAATCCCCACCCAAACAATGTAACGAAAAGCGGAGCTGCTAGCCCACCAAGGCCCGAGATAACATAAGCGAGAATACTGGGTTGGAGTGAATCAAAAGGGCTCCATGTTGCTGCAGCATGAACCATCACCATGAGCAACACCGCAACTCCACGGAGGGAATCGATATGTTGAATTCGGCGTGTTTGTGTCATTGTATCAACGCTTTGAGATGACGTATTGAACTGCATTTCGGAACATCTGAAGCCCTTCGCCTTCCCACTCTCCAAGTGTATCGCTGGCAAGGGGGCCTGGTGCCGTCTTTCGTGTGTGGTCTGGGTGAAGCCATTTTGCGTAAACTGCTTCGGGGTGTGGCATCAATCCAAACACAAGACCGGTCGCATCACAAATACCTGCAATGTTCCGCATACTCCCATTTGGCGAAAGAGGGAATGGAAGTGGTTCATCCGAGATGCCTTGGCCCACTGGTGATTTTGGATCTACATAACGAACCGTTAATTGGTGGTTTGCTGCAAGGGCATCGAAATCGGTTGATGAAGGCATAACGAACTTTCCTTCCCCGTGACGAACTGGACAGTCGATTCTTTGAATGCCTTTCGTCCAAATACATGGGCTCTGGTCATCGAATTCTAACGTGACCCACCTGTCTTCATATCGCCCAGAGTCGTTGAGAGTGAGGCTCGCTCTTTGGACAAAATCGGGGAGTGGCTCCTCCATGCTTGGACCGGGAAGTAAACCCGTTTTTACGAGGACTTGGAATCCATTACAGATTCCAATAATTGGTTTTCCTGCCGCTACAAAAGCGTGGAGTTGCTCGCGTAAAGCAAATCGCATTCGATTCCCCATTAGGCGCCCGCTTCCAAGGTGGTCTCCAAACGAAAAACCGCCCGGAACGGCGAGGATATCAAAATCCTCAAGGGCTCGATTCCCAGATACGAAATGATTGACATGGATACGTTCTGCATCGCCCCCAACCAAATTGAAAACTGCTGCTGTTTCATGATCGCAGTTAATGCCAAAACCAAACAACACAGCAACTTTAGGAGCTGACATCAAGCAACACCTCCTGTCATATCAAGAGTGTTTTTCCATGCTGAAACCATCTGGTCCATATCAAGTTCAATAAGCGCGTCATAGCCATCTACAATCGACAGCTTCTCTGTATCGTTTACCGTACCAAGCATCGTAAGAGGGTGTTCAGCCATCCATTCGATGAAATCAGCTTCGTGCTCTGGTTGAACGCCAACAATAAATCGCCCGAGAGATTCCCCCCATAGTCGGGACCAATCGCTTGATTTCCCCGTTCCGTCGATGTCTATTTCAGCACCAACGCGGCCACCAATACACATTTCTGCCGCAGCAACTGCTACGCCACCTTCCGAACAGTCATGGGCGGTTTGAATCAACCCAGCTTGAATCGCAGTGGAAAGAGCCCGATAAGTCGTCAGATTCTTTTCTGGATGAGGAAGAAGCGGAACTTGGCCCCCGATACCTGCTGCTTCACCACTTTCGTGAAGCATGAATGCAATTTCAGATGCACCTAATTCTTCCTTTGATTCACCAACAAGATAGATAATTTCGCCTGGATTTTTGAAATCACTGGTTGCAGTAAATCGAACGTCGGGTTGGTCGCCGAAAACAGAATAGAGCAAAGTAGGCGGAATTGAAATCTTCTTCTCGCCAGTACCGTAGTCGTTTTTCATCGAATCCTTACCCGATACGCACGGTAATTTGTAAGCCCGGCAAACCCGTTCGAGTTCTCGGTTCGCACGGACAAGTTGTGCAAGCTTGTATTTTCCATCTGGTGTCTTCGCCGATTCTATTGAGTCGGGCCAACAAAAGTTGTCAAGGCCAGCCATTTTATCGACATTGATGCCGGCGCATACCGCATTTCGAACTGCCTCATCAATTGATGCTGCAGCCATTGCGCCAGCGTCTAAATCTGAATACCTTGGAGCAATTCCACAGGAGATGACAAGACCGTGTGGGTCGCCGTGAAGGGGTGCTATAACGCCTGCATCCCCTGGGCCATCTCGGTTGATTCCAACGAAGGGTTTCACGGCTGTTTGGGCAATGACTTCATGATCGTATTGCCTCACCCAAGATTCTTTGGAGGCTATGTTTGGTCGAGCGAGCATTCGTAAGAGTAAATCTGAATGCCCGATTTGAGATGAAAGTTGAATTGATTGAGGGTCAAACAATTCAGGCGTTGGGGTGTGCCATTCGGATTCGAGTTGGAGTTGTGGAACTCCGTCATGGAGGAAGTCGATTGAAAGGTAAGCGACTGTATCCTCTCCATACTTGACGTGGAACATGCCGGTGTTTGTGAATGTGGCAACAGGGGTAGCTTCCACTTCGTGTAATTGTGCCATTGCATCAAATGCAGCACAATCCTCTGGTCGTACGGCAATTGTCATCCTCTCTTGGCTTTCAGAGACGAGGATTTCCCATGCTGAAAGACCGGGTTGTTTGAGTGGAACTTTTGCTAAATCTATTTCACAGCCATCTGTATACTCAGCCATCTCGCCTATTGATGAGGATAAGCCGCCTGCTCCATTATCTGTAATGCATGAAATAAGCCCGGCATCTCGTGCTTCAAGGACCATGTCAAGCATTTTCTTTTGGGTTATAGGGTCGCCAATTTGAACGGCGCTCGACGGGGATTCTTCTGTTAACTCAAGAGATGAGAACGTCGCACCATGAATGCCATCGTATCCAACTCGGCCCCCAACCATGTAGACTACATCGCCAGGAGATGGCGTCTTGATGTGTGACTCGCGACCGTCGGGTAATTTTCTTGGCATTATTCCTACTGTTCCACAGTAGACCAGTGGCTTGCCGATATACCGATCGTCAAACACAATTGCGCCGTTAACTGTCGGGATTCCGGATTCATTGCCACCTACTCGAACTCCTGCATGAACGCCTCTAAAGACGCGTGAAGGATGGAAGAGATTGTCTGGTAATTCTCCATCCCAATTTGGCGGGCCGAAGCAGAAAACATCGGTATTCGCAATTGGGCGGGCGCCAAGTCCCGTTCCAAGGATGTCTCTGTTCACACCCACTATACCCGTCATGGCACCGCCATAAGGGTCGAGGGCGGACGGGGAATTATGTGTTTCAGCCTTCATGCAAACACTCCAATCATCATTCCAAGCAATAACGCCGGAATTGTCGTGGAAGACGGAAAGGAGCCAATCAACCTCTTTTTGTAAGTCGTGGGTCGGTTTCATAATATGGGTTTTGAAAATTGAATCAATGTATGTGTCTTCGCCCGTTTCAGAATCGATGTGGTGGATTTTAGATGCGAAAATCTTGTGTTTACAGTGCTCGCTCCACGTTTGCGCAAGGCACTCCAGTTCCACATCAGTAGGGGCGTCTGCGACTATGCCTACAGCGGCTCGAGATTCCCGAATCGTTTGATCACGGTAGTGTGCTTGGATTGTTTGCATCTCTTCAAGATTCAAAGCGAGTAAGCCTGATTCAGAAAGAGTGAGGAGCTCTTCGTCAGAAATTTCAAGATCTATGCGCTGAGGTGGCGTGAGTGTTTGGGGTGGTTTTTCTGGATAGTCGATTGCAGGCCATTGGGCATTTGAACATGCAGCAGAATCGGCTACAACCGCACGCTGAATGAGATTGTTGTGAAGTGTCGAGGCGAGCCAATCGCTGGTTACGCCATCGGGTAAGCCAAAAAAGGCGTATGTATGGTATGTGGATATCGAGGCGTCTTCAAGGTCTGGGTGAGGGAAAATTGTTTGGAATCCATCGTATGCAGCGCTCCCTGGATTGTCAGTTACACCGGGTTTGAAGCCAATTGTGATTGCCGCATCTGGAGTGTTTGGGAAGTGTTCTGTCGATGTTAAAAAGAGCGTGTCGGTAAGTACATCTTCTATAATCGGGTCGGCAAAAAGGTCGTTGACTCTGCCGGCAATGTCTGTTTTTTCGATGTTCGATTTGATGAGAAACCCGTTAATCGAACGCACATCAGCGACTTCGATATTGTGGTCTGCCTTGAGTTGGCGGCGGACGACGTCCCCACGCACATCTCGCATTCCTTCACCTTGTTTAGGTGTCACTTCTACTCGTGTTACAGCCATGGAAGTACATCCGCCCCCTACGGGGGCGTAAGGAATGCCATC
>MDSV01245333.1_pt1 | contig 24767 bp, 25 predicted proteins | sample 810851 | NCBI WGS metagenome assembly MDSV01 (sample SAMN05326640, study PRJNA326480) | marine metagenome | isolation source: seawater | place: Atlantic Ocean: North East | collected 2012
CACCAGCTCCTTGACCTCCGCCAATATTGGTAACGTCAATAAAGATGTCATTAGAACCATGCAGGGCTGAACCTGCTTCTATTTGGGTTGAAGCAGTCATTAGCGTTGCAGTGCTGTTTGCATTTTGGTCTCTGCCAAGAAATATTTTTCGGGATGAAGAGGCCTGTCTTGTTCCGTCAGAATTACTGCAATGAACTTCGACTTTCATAAGAATTGCTGTGTCTGAATTTGGTATTGAGATATTTGCAACAGTCTGAATAGCGTCGTCATTTTGATTTGTAAAATGCTTAATGAATTCTACATGGCCACCAGCAGTTCCGGGGGCTCCGTTTTTAGCAAAGGCTCCGCCAGAAGTAATTCTTAGTCTTTCTTTTTGTGAATCATTGCCAGTTGTTGTGGTAAATGCCAAAGCAGAAGCATTTTCAGTAGCAGACCAGCCTACCTCGCAGAAAGCTTCGATGTTAGCTGCAATTTTGGTATTGCCAGACGCGTCTTCTGCTGCTCTAAAGGTAAGCGCTCCAGCACGGTGGCCTGCTGCCATAGCTGCTCCGTCGTCACATACAAGAACCATCTGAAAACCTGTGTCACTTGCACTGGCAACTGAACTGTTAAAATGTAGCCCTTGGTCATTAAAGTGTTGCATCACTTCTGTGCTGCCAGCGCCAAACTTAAGTTTTGCACCGTCAGTGGCAAAATTAATACCACCATTGGTTCCGTCAATTTGGATTTCTCCGCTGTCTTTAAGTTTGATCTTGGTAGTTCCACCAGAGTCCTGTATTTGAAAATTAGTACTGCCATCGTCATTTCCAAGTTTAACTCTAACATTTTTATCATTGGAGCTATTTTTAATGTCCAAGTGGCCAGAAGCGGTTTCTATATTGCTATCACCGTCGTGGTTGATCAACATGTCACCGTCGGCTCCGAACACTAAACTAACACTGTCAACTGGTGTATCAGCAGCACCACCAAGCCAGACGGCGTGAGTTGTTGCTCCACCTATTCCAACGTACTCTTCATTACCATTACCGGCATTACCGTCGTCGTTTGTAGTACAAAATCTCATATATTGGTTGTTGGCTTCTTCAATGACGAGAGCCTTGGCCTGATTGTCAGGAATTTTAATTGAGTTTTCGCCAGCAGTTCCAAAGTTAAGTGCTCCGTCTCCTCCGGCAGAAAGTGTAAGGTCACCAGCAATGTCAACTGCGCCTGAGAAGTCTCCTGTTGCAGCATCTAACTCACCTGTTATGGTTAAGTTTCCATTGTCTGTCATTGTAAACACAGTCGCCGGCGAGCCAGCCGAGTTAAGAACTTTAAGGGCTGTGGAGCCATCAGTATTTCCAAGCTTAACCTTAACGTCTTTGTTGTTTACTGAACTTTCTAATACTAAATCACCAGTCGCATTCTGAATGGTTGTGTCAGTACCATCGTGGAGTATTATTGCATCTCCGTCGGCTCCGAGCACCAAGCTAACACTGTCAACTGGCGTATCAGCAGCACCACCAAGCCAGACAGCATGTGTAGTCGCCCCGCCAATTCCAACGTACTCTTCGTTGCCATTACCGGCATTACTATCGTCATTTGTAGTGCTAAATCTCATATATTGATTATTAGCTTCTTCAACAACAAGTGCTTTAGCTTGGTTATCAGGGATTTTAATTGAGTTTTCTCCGGCGTTTCCGAAGACAAGTGCGCCATCGGCACCAGCAGAAAGCGTGAGATCACCAGCAATGTCAACTGCTCCTGAGAAGTCACCTGTTGCAGCATCTAATTCGCCAGCTATGGTTAAGTTTCTAATTCCAGTATAGTCTTTGTTTGAATCTAAGATAACTGCTTTGGATGCAATTGCTGTTCCTACAGCGGTACTGCCGAGGTCTAGAGCGTTAAGTTCTCCAACCACAGCGGTTATACCGTCGAGAACATTTAACTCTGCGGCGGTTGAGGTAATAGCTGTTCCATTGATTGCAAGCTTGTCAGTTACAACATTGAAAGTTCCATTGTCTTCGACACGGGCAACTTCTGTTCCGTCACGTTGTTGAAAGATAATATCTTTTGCGTCAACGATTGGCTTAATGATGACGTCACTAGATGAATTTGAAATTCCTAAAATGGTTGTGCCGGCGGCGGCGATTTTAATATCTCCGCTGGCTGCGTCAAGAACGATATCACCATCAGCATCAAGGGTTAGATGAGCGGCGGTGGCATCATCGTCTTCGGTTGCGATTGTGGTGGCACCGTGTTCTGCGACTGTAATTGTTAATTTGTCTCCAGTATCTTGGTCATCGTGAATTGTAAGTGATGTGTCTGCTGTGTTGAAATCAAAGATGGTAGTCGTGCCATCGTCCATTGTTACATTTCCGCCAGCGGCAGACAAAACAACATCGGCACCGGAGTCCAAAGTAACAGTTGTACCAGCAAGTTCAGCGGTACCATCGGCTGTAATTTGAATATTTGCAGCGGCGGCGGCGGTGTCAACCGTAGTAATAGAAAGTGCTCCATTCGTTGCAGCGGCAATTGTTGCAGTATCTCCGGAAGAGGGAGTCATCACAATCGAATCATCGGTAATGACTGTCGAGCCGACTACAAAACCACCTGCACCAGATGTCACCTTGGCGTTAAAGGTAGCGTCTCCGGCTGCTGCCATGTCAATGTCAAGAGCAGTGATAGCACTTGAGCCATCAGTACCTTTAATGGTAAAGTTTTTGTCTGCTGTGGGTACAGTCAAGACAGCATCACCGTCATTTGCGTCAGTTAAGGCAATTAAGTTATGATTGTCTGCATAAAAATGAATTGCATTAGCAGTTTCAAAATCAATTTTGGTCTCGTCGTCTTCACCAATCTTAATGTCTGTTGCGAGGATTGAAGTAATTGTTGTTTGTGCGGGAGCGATTCCAATTTGGATTTCCGTGTCTGGGTCTTCCGTTGCTGTAAAATTAGATGAAAAGTCTAGAGTAACAATGTCAGCACCACCAACGGCACTGTTGTTAAGCTTGACTGAAGTCATTGAACCGTCACCGGAACCACCAGCACCAGCAGCAGCCCAAGAAAGAACACCAGAACCATTTGTGGTTAGCTGTTGTCCACTAGAGCCGTCAGCAGCAGGAAGAGTCCAAATTTGATCACCGGAAAGTGACGGGGCTTTGAAGCCAACAAAATTGGCAGCTTCATGAAGTCTTAATTCTCCTTGACCACTCTGATTTGAAAAAGCAGCAATAGCAGCAGAAGCATCTTTAATATTAACTTCTCCGCCATCTGCGTTAAGTTCAATATCACCATCGACGTCAAATACGAGATTAGCAGCAGTAGCATCATCGTCAACAGTTGCAATTGTAGTTGCGCCGTGTTGAGCAACTGTGATAGAGAATTTATCACCTGTGTCTTGGTCATCGTGAATAGTTAAAGCAGTACCGTCAACATCAAAGTCGAAAACAGTAACACCTTGTCCGTCGTCCATTGTAACATTTCCGCCATCGGCACTAAGAGCAATGTCACCAGCAACGTCTATAGTTAGGTCTCCAGAGGAAAGATCGATTTCAGTTCCGTCGATTGTAATGTTGTCAACAACAACGCCTGCATTTGCTGTAACTGCACCTGTCGATACAAGGTTTCCTGCGACAGTGGTTGTACTGCCAGCAGCGTTGGCTCCACCTTGGAGCGTTAAAACGGTCTCATGCGCACCGGAGGAGGTTGTGGCAAGACCAAAAGTTAATTTTCCTTCCTCAGACCCAGCAGTAACTGCACTGGCTTCAGCCAATACAGACGCATAAGTCGTTGCGTTGTTTCCAGCGTCAACACCGGTCCATTGAATCTTACCAAGGTCCATGTTCGCTGCTTCTGCGGAAGTATCAGAACGTTGAAGTTCAAAAATCGCAGGCTTGTCAACGGCTGCATTTGAATTTCTTAAACGGAGCAGAGGATTCGTTTCTGCTGCTGTTGATTCAATCAAAACTGTTTGACCTGCGGTGGAAGCAATAGCGTCATTTGTAACTGAGATAGCAGTTGCGCCGACAGCAGCAGTGTTGTCGTTTTTAATTTCAACAAGATTTCTAGCACTTGTGTCGCTTGAATCACTTATTACTTGAATACCCTTACCGGTAGTTAAACTATCTGCATCTACTGTGAGTGCAGTTCCTGTAGTGGTTGTTGTTGTCGTATTAATTGGCATTTATTATTCCTCCGAAATTTCTTGCATGACAATTTTGAACATTTTACCGTTCTTATTATTCCTTAAAGTTAAATAGTTCTCTTCCTCTATAACTGTCCAAGATCCTCTTTCATTTGTCAAATGAAGGTCTCCAGTAAAAAGGTTATCAGCATATACATTTGCCCAGCGTGTTGCGTCAGCACCAAAATCTTGTGCGCTATCAGTGCCCGGGAGAACATTACCGGCTGAACTGATCGAAAGCTTTGTAGCAAGCGATCCATTAAGTGCTGTCTCGAATCTCATTTCTGAGTCTTGAGTGGTGCCGGTTAGATTCCAGTCTGTTTCAGTGTAGACTGATATTTTTCCTGAATCGGCGGGTGCTGGACTGGAGCCATCATATGCAAACTGTCTGAATTTGATAGAAAGTCCAGTGCCATCCATATCAGCAGCGTTAACAGAATTAGTTAAGCAAAGCATGTCAAGATTTGCTTTAGCGGTTCCTGCTCTTTCAACGTGTAGTGCACAACCGGGAGCGGATGAACCAATTCCAACATTTCCATTTCCAAGAATTTTCATTCTCTCTGATACAGCAAACGCGTCAGTTCCAGAAGTGGAGAACGTAATGTCGGAGGTTCCAGTACCTCGAGCGGCTCCAGACTTGAGAATCAAATCTCCACCATCAGTATTTCCTGAGCCAGTATTAGTTGTATCCCCAGCAACAATTGCAAAGTCTTGTCCGATGGTTCCTTCTGCTGTTGGGTCAATTCGTAAAGTTGTGCTGCCGACGTTGTTAAAGTTAAAATCACCTTGGACAGCTAAATTTCCAACAACAGTTAAGTTATCGTTGATAGTAGTTTCTGATGTTCCATGACCAATAGAAATTGGCACACCGGAAGTTGCAGTTCCAATTGTAATTCCATTTGATGTGTTAGAGCAATCTATTGCTAGAGAAGTAGAAGCATCTAAGTCAAAAGTTGATGCGTCTATATCAATAGGTTGGTCAGCCGCTTTACCAATATCAATACCAGTTCCAGAGTCGAGAGACAATGTTCCTGTGGCGTCGATGTCTATAATCCTTCCAGATCCTCCAGCAGTAATCGTAATATTGTCACTAGTATCAATGTCGAGAGTTGTTGCGTCTATATCGATTGCAACATCGGTATCTGTTCCAACATTGATTGAGGTTCCAAATAAGTTTAAGGCACCTGCTGAGTCTAGAGTAAGGGCTCCTGTCTCGCAAGTTGCTAGTGTGGTGGCGCTACCGTCGGCAACCGTTAAGGTGGCACAACTATTATCGTCATATGACCACTTTTGTTGAGTTGATGTTGAAAGAACCTCTAGTTTAGAATCTGGGTCAGTGACACCAATCCCAACATTACCAGCGGCTGTGATTCTCATTCTCTCGGCGAGAGTTGTACTGCTTGCTGCACAGGTTTTGAACATTAAGTCAGTTTGTGCTGTGCTTGTAGAAAATGTTGTCTGAGCCTCTGCCACAATTTGAGCACCGGCTTGATATTCGCTATTGGCATCATAACCGTCAAAAGAAATAGCACCCAGATCATCTCCATTGTCCACCGCAGTATTTGTTCCCACAGTGTTACTATTTGAATGTCGCAAGCTAATATTTGCTCTTTTGCCTTCATTTGTTGAAAACGATGTCAAGGCCAAAGTAGCCGCAGCATTGGAATGTCCACTAATTTCAAATACCTGTGCAGGTGATGAGTTATTAATACCAAAATTTCCTGAGCTATCAATTGTAAGACGGGTGTTTGTTTCAATAAGTCCTGTTCCAATTTTAAATTTGTCGCTGTCTGAGTCGTCAACGCCCAAAGTAAACTTATTTGTTCCGCTTAAAGAAAACCCAATGGATGAGTCTCCGTCGGTTGCTGTATTGTCGATTTGCAACTGAGTTCTAGCTTGGGCTGTGCTTAGTTGCAAGCCTGAGTTCGCAACGTGAGTTAATTTAACGTTATCGGCGGTTGCACCAAAGTTAATAACACTAGCGTCAGATCCCATAAATAAATCGTCTCCGACATGCAAGTCTGCGCCGACTGTTAAATCAGTTGAAACAGAGGCATCACCAACAACTTCAAATTGTTTTGATGGTGTGCTGTCAGAATGAGTTCCAATCCTCATTTTGCCACCTATAATGGCTGCATTGATTCCTGTGCTTGTGTGGGTAAAGTATAAAGCATTAGTATTATAGTATAAGTTTACTCCACCACCAGAATTTCCAAGTTCCACATTTGAATTGACAGTTAAAAGGGTGTTATCTTTTGTAGAGTGTGTGGAAGTGCCGATTGCAACCGCTTCATCAAATACAGAAGTTCCAGCGTCGGCATGAATCCCATTATTAAATGTCCACCTACTTGTTGAGCTTTTCCACAATATTGATTTATCCGTTGCTCCTTTAAGAACAATACCACCGTCGTTGGCAGTTGTGTCAGAAGGAGAACCCACAGTTCCAATTTCAATTTGATGATCATCTACGGTTAAAGTTGTAGACTCAATAGTTGTAGTTGATCCATTAACGGTTAAGTTCCCGTCAACAGTTAGATTTCCGTCAAATTCACCGTTACCGGTAACGTGCAGCATTTGGTTTGGACTATTTGTTCCAATACCGACAAAACCAGTTTCGGTTAGTCGCATTGTCTCCGCTGTTGATGAACCATTGTATCTTTGAAAAATTGTTGACCCATAAGAGTTACCGTCTCTATTGATAATAAAAAGAGCACCGGCATAAGACTCAAGTTTTTGGTCATCATTAGACTGTGACTGGCTTGTGTCAGTTAGAGTTATTGAAGCTCGAGATCGGTTAATGTGAATATCAGAGGCAGGAGTTGTTGTTCCAATTCCGATATATTTACCAGAAGACTGTGTAAAGATAATGTCTTCGGTTGTGTTAAATGTAAGGTCTTGATTGGTATAATTTAGAAGTTGTAGCGTAGCTAAGTCTTTAAAGTTTCCGTCCCACCTGTCACTTGCTATTCCAAGAAAACGGGTACCGTCACCGTCTGGTACTATATTACTGTTAACATCTCCAACAAAATTAACTGTATTGCTGGCAGAAGAACCAAATACGGTATTACCAACTGATGTGAATGTGGTAGATGCGATCCCTGCTGTTAGTGCAGTCCCGTCATATACTTTCCATTGATTTACTTTCAAACAACTCATAAAATTTTTACTCCATTATGTTTTAACATTGTAGGGCAGCGGGAAAATCAGCATCAATAGCCAAAACTGCACCGGTTTCGATAGTTAGGCACCCATTTGTTGCAATATCAGTATTGTATGCCAAAGTACGAAAATTAGCGGGTACTACTTCATTGTGGTCAATTGATTGATAATTTCCTCGACCCATAGCAGGAACGAAAGCTACAGATCGTGAATTAGCGCCGACGGCTATGTCACCAGTTGTGGACACAGTTGTTGCAGTTATTGCATCAGAAAAGTTAGCTTTTTTAAAACTTACTTCTCCAGTTGTTATACTGATTGCAGTTTGTCCAGAACTAGCTGCGGCTACGGAAAGAGTTTGAGTAGTACTATTCCACTCAAGACCCTGAACAGCAAGTGCTTGACCACCGTTTTTTACTAAAATACGATTGTCAGTTCCTGCTATTGAACCGCCTTTTATAAATGCCCAACCTAATTCGCTTGCCATAGTTTAGTCCTCGTCCTCGGAAATCTCTTCCATAAGAAGTTTATACCGCTTACCGTTTTTGTTATTTCTTATTGTTAAATAGTTTGCTTCCTCAATAACAGTCCAATCTCCTCTTTCATTTGATAAATGAAGGTCACCTGTAAACAGATCATCGGCATAAATATTACGCCATCGAATGGCAGTGGAGCCCAGATCAAGCTGACTATCTGCCGAAGGATAAAAGTGATTATTAACTTCCCAAGCGTCTGTGTCGTTCTGCCATATAATGGTCTTGTCAGAAGCTCCTTTAAGAGTTATTCCTCCACCGTCGGCTGTAACGTCAGTCGCTGCGCCTGCTGTAAAAGTTATGGCGCCGGCTGTTGCATGGTTTGCGGAAGCCACAAGCACTGTTGCACTAGTAATTGAGGCAATTGTTACCCCACTAGCATTAAAAGCACCGTCTCCGGCAGTTTTTGTTAAAGCCATACCCGGAATGAGACCAGAGGTTGATGACACAGTAATATTTGCCGTTCCGGTAGAAAGTGTTGCTGTTAGTCCAGTTACTTCCGCTACATCGCCCATAGTGATGTTTTTGTCATCGATTGACAAATTAACTGTTTGAATTGTGGTTGTAAGCCCTTCAACTGTTAAGTCGCCTGAGATAAGCATATCATCAGATATAACATTATTTGAAAGTGAAATTTTTGGCATCTATTTTCTCCTATTCGCTAATACCAGAACCTGTTAAGGCATGCATCCTTCCGGTTGGTATATTGGTCATTTCGGCTACAAGTTGAAAATTTACAGTACCAACAGGTGTTAAATACACTTCTTTACACTTGACGTTAAACTCAAAACTTTGACCAACTTTTATTTGAACAAAGTGTCTGTTAGATATAACATTTCCTTGCCCAGTTGGTATAAAGTGAATTCGGATGGCACTGGTAGAGTTACCAGTAGTTTGGTGAACAACAAAACTCTTAGTAACATATGGAAATTCAATTTTAGTATCTGTACTGATGCCAGCAGTTCCGCTTCCAGTAACAAATGGTGTTCCAGACACTTGATATGAACCTACATTTCTTAAACCCACAGTGTGAACTTGTGGGACCCATGATCCTGTATTTGATGTGTTTCCTGCCATAATTTTCTCCTATTCTGATATTCCTGAACCTGTTAGGTCATACATTCTTGATGCTGGTATATTAGTCAATTCAGCATAAACAATTATGTTACCAACCGCATGAGCAACATTCGCCTTATGCACATATATCTCTGTACACTTAACATTGGCATCAAAATGAGAATAAGAACTTGGTAATTCAACGTAGTTTTGTCCACCTGATATAGACCCAGTTGCTTCGAATGTTACTCTTATTCTTTTATTGCTTGTGTTATTATGTGCATGATAAACAACAACTCTTTTAGTAACATATGGAAATTCAAATCTAAGCTCACCATCTACACCACCGCCGCCAAAATTGGCTGCACCTGTAAGATAAGGTGTTCCAGACACCTGATATGAACCTACATTTCTTAAGCCCACAGTATTAACCTGCGGAACCCATGATCCTGTATTTGATGTGTTTCCTGCCATTATGTATCCCTCAACATATTAATTAGTTCTTCTCTTAGCTTTTGCTTCTTCCTTTTTTCTTTTCGCAATTGATCGCTTTTTCGCAAGGCGCTTGGCTTCAGAAGGTTTAGTGTAATACCTTCTTTCTTTTATTTCGTCTATGATTCCTAGTTTCTTAACTTTTTTGTTAAACCTTTTAATCATCCTTTCGGGAGTCTCTTTTCTTCTTGGCTTCACTGTCAAGTTGCTTTTTTTACTTTTATAACGTCTTTTCATATTAATTTCCTGCTAATTTTTTCCACGTTCCAATGGAAGCGAATGATGATATGTCAACACCCGGGTCTCTTGGGTCTATTCCAGATAGAGCACCTTTGCCTTGTTCTGTCTGGGCAGGAGCCGGTGTTGTCCCTTCAAAGAGGTCTACGCCATTAAATGCATCTTTTCCAATTGCGTCTAACATCTTTTTCTTTTGCTCTTTGAGTACATCTTGGTGTCTTTGTCTTCTAGCTTTAGCCTCTTCATTCGTTTCCAAAGTTTTCTGTCTCGAAGTGGCAGAGGTGGCCTCGGAAATGACATTTGCAGATCCGAGACCTGTTACCACCTCTGATATGATAGTTGAAAGAGTGCCGTCTTCAAAAATCACCTCCTTGATACACTGTTTGATCAGAGGTTTTAACATCTGTTTTAATTCTGTTTTATTCATTTTTGTCCTATTTTTCCATATGGTGGATTTACATCAATTTCACCCGTGTTCAGTGCAGTAGCAGCCAAGCTAGTTGCACTATCGCCATCGATAACTGGCATGTCTGGGCGAGCAGGGGCTCCCGTTGGGACCTCAAATCTAAGATCTGCAAGATTCATCGCAAACTTATTGGCCAAAGCTTTAATTGCTTGTTCACCCTTAAGGCCAGTATTTTCATGAACAAGCTTTTGTATGTCCTCGGCTGAAACAGGATAATCACCCGGAATACCATTTTTATAATACTCCACTAATTGCTGCGTGATGGGGCCAATCTTAAACTGATTAAAACCGCCGGTACCAGCTTTTCCATCCGTTGGGGCTTTTCCAAGTCTACCTACTGTTATAGCATTCAATATTGCTATTAGCTCTGATCCGGGGAAATCAACGAGGTATCCGCCAACCTCTTTTGAGGGATCCACCATTGCAGTTGCAACCCATCGATGGTGGCCATCCATAATGTGACCATCGTTAGAAATAAACGCACCCAAGTCGCCACCGGCTGGCATTGTTCCCATCAACATCGCTAATGCTTGGGCCATGGCTTTTGAAATATTCATACTTGATTGCGAGGGTTTTAATTGAGAAACTGGAAATAATGCATTAGCTTTGACTGGGATTTTATCGTCTTCAGCGTTTCCGTCCATTGCACCAGTTCTAGTTATAGCTTTTGCTACATCTGGATTGACTTGAGACAGTCTCGTTGGAAACTTATCTTTATCAATAGCGGTGGGATCTGCTTTTTCAGATACAAATCCTCTCCAATTTTCAAAAATTAATTTATGTTTTTTGTCGCTTGAAAAGCTCATTCTTTCAATCTCCTAATATTTTTTTAAATAAATTGTCAATACTGTTTTCTTTGCCTTCACGCATAGTCATACTTATTGATGGTTGTCCAGATTTAGGATACACATAAGCATTAGGGGTTGAAGGTTCAGAAACAATATCAAAGCAAATTAATTGGAAGTCATCTTCTACGATTGATTCTCCCATTTGTTCTCGAACTGAGCCAAGCCCCCGAGAAGAAATTCCAATTTTAACCCCAGCATTGACAAGGTCTTTTAGTATTCTACCAGATGGCGTGTCTAGAACTTTAATCTTGCCCATGACATCTTTATTATTCCACCAGCAATCTGTTACCATATGAGACACATTTTTTAGATTAATAACAGAATCATCAGGGTGATCAAGTTCACCAGTAGCTCTGTTGTCTCGAACAACTTTCATGTAATTTTCCATTTCACGTCTCAAAACTTTCTCAGGATACCTACGACCATTTCCGTTCTTCATGTCGGCTGTCTGAATACGGCCAACAAGGTACATTGTGCCTTCCATCATTTGTTTCTTTTCAGATTCAGTAAGGACGTCAAGACAAGTACCGTCAGGGCAAAGTTCATAATATTCTGTTAAGAGTTGTTTTGGCATCTATTTTTCCTCTGGTAGGTAATGATAATTGCCATAAATGGCAGCATCTTTTCTCATGCGCTTACCATGTCGGTGAATCCCAATTATACTTTTTGGGCTCCAGTTACCAATTCCATATCTACTATCTGCCCAAATTAATCTAATACCCATCTTTCGATAACTAGCGGCGTCTTCGGAGGAAGGTTTCCATTTCGTATATACTGATGGGTAGTCTTGATCTCGAATTTTAGTCATAAAATAAACTGGCTTATCGCCATTTTGTTTACGAAGCTGTGGAAGCGCTCCTTCAGAGCTATCGTCCTTTGCTTCCTCATATTCAATAAAAGGAACATCAGACGGAAAACTAGATCCTATAGTTCCGTCGCCATCTGGATCATCAATTTCTTGAGCCAGTAATTGTTGTAGTTCTTCTTTAATAATTTTTTTAAGTTGTTCTTTGGTTAGTTTCATTTATAATGTTTCCTTAAAATAAAAGCGGGCGCTACCCGCTTGAGTCAGCTTCCTTTGCAGCAATGACGAACCGGCTGAAGCATCCATTTTTGTGTCCAAGTGTTATTCATTTTTATCTCCTAGGTTTAAGTTAAGGCCAGAATCTCCAAACAACATGTTTAGAACATAAGAGGTCGCAGATGATACCCAGCCACATATCAAAGCGTTGGTGATGTTATAATCAAATGTAAATAGTTCCGTAAAACCATTTATGAAAAATAAAAACACACCTACCCAAAAGCCCATACACATTGGGCAGTGAAATAACTCACCCCAACCCATAAAGTCTTCTTTGTTTGGTCTATAGTTATTAAATATTTTTCCGTATACGAGAATCTGTGTGAGGCCATATGAAGCCAATACAAACCAAATTAATTCCATCATTACCTCTTAATAAGTATATCTACCGTATAAATACGGAGCGAATAAGTTATGCTGTAAGATTGATCCCTTTTCTTCTTCATGAGGAACTTCTCCCAACTCTGTTGCATGTTCTGCGTCGGGCTCCAACATAGCAGAAGACATCATATCGTCATGTGCCTCCATTGATTCAAAATAAGGACGTTCGCTATCCATCCATTTTGAAATATTCAACAAAACCATCTTTGTTGAGTCCAATTCTTTTGATTCTAAAATTGTACCCTCAAGTGAGCCATAAACATTGCCACCTTGAATAGAATCATATGCTACAATACCTCGTCTTTTTAAATAATCAAATAGTCTAGACTCTGCTCCATATACAACATCGCTCATAATGTCTTTTGCAAATGCAACAACTTTTTTCTTTTCTGCCAGCACAACAATATCAATATCTGTGTGATCAAATATCATGATATCTCCATTTAAAGTTTTTCTGGCATTTAATTCAAAACCAATAGTGGCTGTTTCTTTATCTATCTCTACTTGTATTTTAGGTTCAGATATGTTAACTTGTACACTCTTTGGCTCTTCTTGTCCTGTAACATTTACTTTTACTGTCATTATTTGGTTACCTCGTAAGCTAAATCTTGAATATAGAATATGTCTTTAACTAGACTCTCGGTAATTTGTTTTTTTGAAAACGACTCAAGCTTTTGTAAAACCATTTCAGTTTTTTCATTTCTTGTGGTGTTTAACTTATTGTCAATAGATTCTTTTAAAACTGATTTTAGTCTTCCAATTTCTTCATTCAAAAAAGACTTAAGACCAAGGCCGTTGTCTGAGAAAGATACAATATAATTTGTTAAGAGATCTTTCTGTTCGGGACGAAGGGACTCGGCATATGTATCATTGAATTTGCCCACAAAAGTTTTATAAGTTAAGTTATCAATGTGTGAAAGAGAGTCCGACTCATGTTTCCTTTTGGAAACCAATGACAGAACCTTTCCCTCAATTAAAATTCTCTGCTGGGCGTTGAAGTTCTTTGAATCAAAGAATTGACCTATAGATGCAATGTTCCGATAGTTTGATATGAAGTTAGCAAAAAAAGCGTTGGACAAAGACTCATTAATCTCTTTAATTAATCTTGTTTGTGTGTTGAAAATATCTTTTCTATTCAACAATTCATAATCTTTTTTTGACTCATGCATTAATCTCAATGCATAATCCTTTGATGTACCCTCTAGTTTAAGAAGGTTGTTATAGATATCAAGCTCCTTTTTTAACAAAGAGTTTTTGTGAAAATATTTCTTTATGATTTCAATAACTATTTTTTTTCTTTCATTATCTTTTCTTACAATTGATTTTGTTAATTCTTTAATTAATGATTCGTAAAGAAAAGCGGTATTTCTTTTCTTATTGTGTTTCATCTTCATGTTGTTTTTTCTCCATTAAGCTTTTTAAAAGACCTTCGACCTCGCTGTTTACACTAAATAGTTTTTGTTCTTCCAACAAATCATTGTCAATAGATTTTTGTTCTTGAAAGGCCGTTGGGATACGATATTCTGCTGACACCTTACTTAAGCTGTCCAGACCTCCTGCTCCAACTTTTCCCATATTTACTCTTCTATTTGTAACACCTATTGCGTCTTTTGAGGTTCCTGCTTCACTTTTAATTCTTTTAGACAGTCCTCCTGATTTTGTTGTTTTTTTAATATTATATGGGCCTCGCTTTGGGGCGTCTCTTTTGGCTGGCGGTTCGGCCAACAGGGTTGTCTCTTCGTCTCCTGCGGCAGGTGTTGCAGTATCACCAGCAGTATCACCAGCAGGTTCATCGCCACCACCGAGATCTCCAAGGTCTCCAAGGTCACCACCGCCAGCATCATCACCACCAAGGTCACCAAGTCCACCACCGGCTTCGCCACCCTCAGCGGCTCCACCTTGTCCAGCAGCTTCAAGTGAAGCAGCGAATTTTTTATCAAAAAACATCTCTCTCTGGTTTCGAAGGAACTCATCCTCAGAAATACCAAGCATGTTTTCAGCTATCCATCGTTTTGAAAAGAAGCCCTCAGTGGCTGCACCAGCGGCTTCAAATTTTTGCTTCCAATGTTCAAGCTCTTGCAGTTCAGCTATTTTAGATGGATTGTTTAGGCCAAGCTTGAATGATAACAAGTCGTCACCTCTAAAGCCTAGAGTGTAAAGGTGTATGATTCCAATCTTTTCTAGTTCAGTGGTAACAACACGCTGTAGTCTTTGAATTGTTCTAGCAAAACGAATATCTTTCTGGGCTAAAGTTGTTTTGTCTTCAGTTGCCCCTTCGCCCATTGTAAGGTATGACTGTGGAACTTTGAGAGCGGAGAATAATTTATCTCTTAAATATTTTACGTCCTCGACTGTTCCAGTGAATTGTCCACCGGGTAGATTGATAATCTCTGTTTGTGACTGTCCTCGAACAGGAATATAATAATCTTCTTCAATAGAAAGTGGATTATATCTCAAATCAATCTTTCCTGTTGTAGGGTCAACAACTTGATGACGTTTCATTTGAGTCATAACTTTTTGCATGTATTGTTCGACTTCTTGTGGAGGAATAGCTCCAACATCAATCTTGAATACTCGACGCTCAGGAGAGCGAACAATACGATAAGCCATCATTGCATCTTCTAATAAAGTTAACTGTCTCCAAATACGACGACAACCTTCAAGCACAGAGGTTCCATATGGTGCATGTTTGTCATTTCCTAAAACTCTAAAGTGTGCCATTTGCCAATTTTCTAAAGTAAGCCCTGCTGAATTCCACTGAAACTGAACGTAATTTGGGTTTGTTTGGTCTTGACCCTCTAGTCTTTCAACTTCGGATTGTGGTAAACCAACACAATTTTTAACCCCAAGTCTCTCGTCAAGTTCAAGATACAAGAATAGATCTCCGTATTTACACATCGTTCGAGACCACCCAAAAAGATTATACTCAATGTTTAAAACATTGTGATACAAAGCGTGAAGAATAGATTTTATTTCTTCGTTTGCACATTTAATTTTTAACATTGGTTGCAGGTCTGAGTGTGTTGTCATTTCATCTGCATAAATGTCTAAAGAGGATGCTATTTCGGGCATGTACTCCATTTGGTCAAAGTCAACATATCGCTCTGACCTGTTTCTATTTGAGATCATATTCGCAGACGTAACCGACATTGGGTTATATTCTGCTTTTTTGAATTGTCTACCTGATGCCGACTTGAACCAATTAGAGTAAACATCAAGATGTCGGCGGCGCAATTGCCTACCTGTTTGAGTTCGTCGGTTTATAATTGGGCCCGAAAAGAGTCTTGTTAATGCTCTAAATAGGTCTGATTCTTGATTGTACGGGTTTTTGTCATTTCTTGCCATTTATTTATCCTTTAAAAATCCAAGCAAAATCTTTTGTTTTTTTCATTTCTTCTTCATGTTTTTCAGCAAAAGATTCTTTATGCCCTTGCATGCCACTTATTGTTGTTTTCATTTGTGTTCTTTTCAAAAACATTCCTCCAAGTATGGCTTTTTTATATTGGGCATCTCTTTCGTTAACTTGTAGTGCAGTATCTCTTACCCAACAGGCAATTGCCAAAGACATAACTAGGTCGTCATGATACGACCTCATGGCTTGAGGCTTGCCGTTGTGCCAAATAAATGTTTTAAGTTCATGAAAAAGTCTACCAGAATATAAAGTAATTAGTCTGTTCCTTACGAACTCTTCCAGTTTTGCTACAATCAATGGTCTAGTCTTGGTTGACGTAGTAAAACCCGGCAAGGCTCTATCGTTACTTTCGCCCACATGAGATTCAACATATTCATGCGTTCCTTTTATAGAATAGTATAAATTAGGATATCCAAGGTCAATTAATTTTTCCAATACAGATATTCCTATGCCATTGTTTTCAACAACAAGCAGACACTTTCCATATTCATGTCCTGTTTGGTAAAGTATATTAGAATACATATCCAAACTTGGTTTGCCTTGGTACTCAGCTACAACTTCCATTGTCTCTAGTTTTATTATGTGGAACGTTGACGAATCAGAACCGTCGCCGCGAGCAACATCAGCAACCATAAGATAACTACAGTTCTCATTATATTTCTCCCAGATCCAAAAATTTCTGTCGTGACCAACACGATACTCAGGATCTTTTATTGATTGATTAATTCTAGCTAGATCATCTGGGTGTATCACTGTGTCACCAGACGTATTAAAGTTGCACTCTAGCTCTTGTGCAATTTGCCTTCGAGACATATTTTTTGTCTCTTTCTCAAACCATTGTTGGTCTCTTTCAGGATGAACGTCCCACGGTAAATCAACGGGGTGAAAATCATTTTCTAAATTCTCGGCTCCCACGTATGTTTTGTGAAACCAATTTCCAACACCATTGGGTGTTGACAGGGCAATGCATCTACCACCTGTTGATAGTGTAGGATATAGACCAGTCCACAATTCATCAAGTCCATCAACGTGAGCAGCCTCGTCAATAACTAAAAGAGAAAGCGCTTCAGAACGACCAGCATCACCAGAGGTTGATGTTGCTTTAATTTGTGAACCATTGCTCAGTTCAAAAGAAGAACGGTTGTCAACTTTTATGTCTGAAATTCTAATCCACGGTGGCAAATTTTTCATCATGGCCTTAACTTTTTTAACCAAGTTAGAGGCTGTTCCAAACTTTGTTGCCATAACAAGAACATTCTTGTCACGGTGAAACAACATCATCCAAACACAGTAGGCAGCAGTAATTGTTGATATACCAAGCTGTCGTGCTTTTAATATAACCGTAAATCGATAGTCATTAAAATCCCTTAACAAATCATCTTGGTAAGGATAGGTTTTAAATGAAATCAAACCCTTCATGGGGTGTGATATACGACAATAATTATTTATGAAGTAGACAGGGTCTTTACCTGACTTCAGTATTTCTTTTACAATTTCTTGTTTTGACGGTTGATATGCCATATCCTCTCATTATGATTTTGGTCTTGTATCGTTCGACGGACGCTTGTTGTTGTTGCTAAGTTCTAAAAACTTTTTAAAAGAGTCTTCGATAGTTCGTTTCTCAGAGCTTCCATCGTATTCATTTTCTTTGATTCCAGAAATTTTAAAGTGCTGTACCGCTTGTACAAAATTGCGCACTCTTGAAACAGACTGAGCTATAATATCTGGTTCTCCCTGAGCCGTAAGGGTCACAGAATTGCCAGTGACTTTTTTGTATTCTTTTTGAATTGCTTTTTTAACTTGGTTAATCATAAGTTGCATTTCGTTCTCAAATTTGCCGCCATAAATGTCTTTCAATTGAATATCGGCTTGATACATAATGCACATCATATGTCCCATAAACCTAACAGAGAAGCCATCGTTAACCCTTGGGTCAAGAATAATATCACCTTCTTCTCTTTTGAGTCCGGCAGGACGGGCTTCGCCGTCATAAGCATAACGCTCATCATGACCGTTTGCTTTGATGTCAGAGACTGCTTGTGCAAGTCCTTGTACTACTTTTAACATTTCTGAATTAGCCATTATTTAGTTTCTCCTTAACTTTGACTTGATGCGACGAAGACTTCTAGGTCAACGGCGGCGGTGTCGGCTTGTGCCTGCATTGTATCAATGGTTGAAAATGTGGTAACCACGGCAGCATTTGTATTGGCATCAAGACTTGTATTATAAAATACCATTGTTTGTCCACTTTCTAACTTAAAATAAGCAGTCTTTGCGCCATCATCTTTAATTCCTAATGTAACAAAATTTGTGTCATCCAAATTAGTTACACGAATATATTTTACGTCTCCTGCAATGTGAGCACCTGCTGCCGGAGTGGTGCTAAATGTCAAGAGAGTTGTTACACTGGTTCCGTTAGTTCTAACAACACGTTTGTTTACCATGTTGATATTTGATATTTGCTTTTCTTGACTGTCGTCGTACTTGTTACCATTAAGGGTGATTTCTTCCTTAACGATTACTTTTAGTGTTGATGCTGTTACTGTTGTTGCCATTACTTATTAGGTCTCCATCCGGTTTTCCATCTTTCTTCTCGTCCCTCAACCCATTGTATGTAGCATTTTTCGCAACATTCAAATTTTGACATATAAAGGTCATCATTTGACTTGAATGAATATACATTACATACGGGACAAGAACGAGTTGAACTCTTCTTAAATAGTTTTTTAGGAATAAAAACTCCATTTACTTGAACTTTGTCTGGATCTTCTTCTTCGATTATTTTATAATGCGCTTTTTTCATTTCATCCAAATATTGTCTTTCTTTTTCATCAGTCCAATTTTTTTTGGGATGCTCTACAGTTTGCTCACCATATTTTTTAACTATAGCCTGTTCAATCTTAATAACATAATTGGGGTCTTTTTCTTTCATCGGAGCCCCGGAGCTACGGCATACATAATGCCAATTGATGAGGCTGCGCCTATGACGACACCTCCAGCCAGCCACCAATGGTTCTTAGGGGGAGCATAAGACTTTCTTAAGAATTTTATCTCATCCTCTTTGATTGTTACCATATCTTGAAGACGTTGGTCGTCTGCTTCACACTTAACAGACAACAGGTCGTAATCATATTTTAGTGCTGCCTTTTGCTTTGCAAGTTCATATTCAATTTGAATATTGCATTGTTCTACTTTCATTTTATCTTGAATAATAAACTGAGACACTGCTGCGTCATTAAGTAGCCTTCCACTAAAGGGTGCAGGTTCGCCTTTTTTTATTGCGGTAAACGTTGGCTCTTCACCATACGCTGTTGACATTGTCAGTAATAACACTAAAGCTATCATCATTTCTCCTTATTTAATACAATCTTTTGGAAGCTGGGATTTTAAAGTTTCTTTGTAAACTTGAATATCTGGCTGCTCCCATTTAATTTCTGGGCAAAACTTAGGGTGATCTTCTTGGTCTTGCAGAAAAAGTTCAAGAGCTATCATATCTCTTTTGAGATCATCACAGGGCTCTCCTGTTTCTGCAACAGCCATAGTTAATGCGGCCATAATTAAAATCATTTCGTCTTCCTCGTTACCATTTGTTCTATCCGACTCAGAGACCCTTTCATGTATTCGATATCTTTCTCGATACCAATTATCTGTCGAGCGTTGTCGTCTGAGCCTGACATCTTTTTTTCGAGATCAGCTATGACCTCCTCCGCATCGCCTAAATCATTTTTTAGCTCTGCGACCATTACGTTTGTGTTCCAAACCCAGCCAGCCAGTGGTAGTACCAACATAGCAAGACCCATTTGAATTACCTTCCATACATCATCTTTAGTTAAAGTTGCCATAATTTCTCCCCCTTTATATCTTTTTTATACCCAGTTCATTCTCTAATATATTGTCAATTTCATCTGGATTGGATTTTGCTTTCTTTATCATTTTTCTAATTCTTTTTGCTTCTTCTTTCCCAAGGGCTTCAGTCTTATTAGAATACCTTTGATCAATTTGTAGAAGTGCCTTGTTATAAGTCTCTTGGGCTTTTATGATACCCTCAACTTCCATTTCGTGGGCTCTCTCAATTGCTTCTTTTTCTGACTCGTAAGACTGGAGGGCCAAGCGAGCTTGCATTAATTGATTCTTCATTCTTTTGTTTCCAAGATAATACATAATCAATGCAACAGAGCCAATAGCAATCCACCGCCAGTGCTGTCGGCACCAAGCGGCGGATATCTTAAACCATTTTTTAGCAGTTAGCCACCACATCAATTATTGACCACCCCATTTCCATGCTTTAACTGCGTCAATTACAGATTGACCTGTAATATACATAACAGCAATCATGCCCCATGTCTCTGGATCAAGCTCTGACCAGTACATAAGTCCGGTTGCTGTCAAAAAGACCAAAAGCTTTCGGCTGATTACTTTTTCTTGCACAGCGTCTAAAACACCTTTACTTTTATCATTAATATAAAGTTGTTCTTTAATCTCTTCAATCATATCTTGTTTTTGTTCTTCACTCATCATTTAAATCCTCACTTTGGCATACGAGCCATTTCGTTGAATGTCGATTGTCATATCAACAACATCTTTAAGTGAATCCAAGTGGGAGATTAATATGACTGTCTTGAACTGGTTTTTAATCATATCAAGCAATCTTATAAAACCTTCCATGTGTTCTTGGTCTAAAGCTGTTGCTGGTTCATCAAGTATAAATAGTTCGGATTTTGGTAAATTCGTTATAGAAATTAAAGCCAAGCGAATTGCCATTGCTGCAATTGTTTTTTCTGCTCCAGAGCCCATCGATAAAGGACGAGGGTCATAGTTCGGGTGTTTAATAAAAATATTTAATTTATTGTCTTGGTTGTCAAAGAAAACCTCAAACTCAACAATGTTTGCCAACACCTTCGCTATCTCTTCGTTAACAACAGGTAAGGAGTGCTTAATCACTTTATAAGGTATGCCATTCGGGTGCATACATTGCATAAATAAATCGTAGGCTGTCCACTGCTTTTCAAGCTTCTCTAGTTCTTTAGATGACTCCTGAAGGGTGTTGAGTGTGGTATTGACTGAGCCTTGTTCAATATAAAGGTGTTGTAGTTTCTCTTTGCAGTCATTAAGTTCTTTTTGTTTATTTTTTATCATTGTCTCAAGTGCTTTACGTTCTCCGATCAAAGATTCAAGGTTTTCTATTGTCTCTTTGTTTTCTTCATATACGGACTGCTTTCTGTTGAGGTCCTGTAGGCTTGATTCTATTTTTTCAACAACTAAAAAGTCTTTCTCAATTTTGTGCAACAGGTTCTTTGCTTCGGTGTTGCACTTCTCAATCCTTTTAGATATTTTATCAAAATTTGCAATCTGTTTTTCTATGTCGGATAAGTCCATAATTGCTAGTTTTTCATCCAAACCTTTTATTATTTCATCAAGTTCTTCTGCTTGTTCTCTCAATTGAGGTATCTTATCCATTGCCTTCTTTGCGTCTTTAACAAACTTGTTATTTGTACAGTATTGACAATTTGGGTCATGCTCATGATTCTCAAGCATTTCAACCTTTTTTTCTAAATTTTTGATTTTGGACAAAACCAATTTGTGTTCTGATTCTTTCTTTCTCTTCTCGCCTTGTAGTTCAAACAAACGAGATTGAATTTTTCTTAACTTATCTATTTGTATGTTTGACAACTCAATCGCCAACTCTTTAGCAAGTTCTTCTTTTTCAATCTTCAAATCAGAGTTAGAAACTTGACTTTCAACAAGCTTAACTTTTTTGTTTTCCAATTCTTCAATTGAATTGGTAACTTGATTTATGTCAATTATTTCTGTTGGCATGGACGATATTTGATTATTTAACTCAGATAGTTCCTCTCGTCTTCGCTCTAACACGCCATTTATTATTTCACACTTTTCACTTTTTAGTTCAATCTGTTCTGCGACTTCTTCAAGAATCTCCTTGTTTGTTTGTATTTCCTCTGACCAGTGACGACCTTGTAGTCTCTTTAAGACACCACGCATTTCTGCTGCGTCTTTCTTAGCCAACTTAAACTTTTTGTCAAACAACTCAAGGTCAAGAAACTTTGCAAGTATCTCTTTACGCTTAGTTGAGCCCTCTTTTACAAAGGCTAAAGAATCAAGTTGAGACGCCATTGAAGTCAAAAAGAAATCATCAAGTGTTCCCAGTTTTTTTCTAATATTGGCGTCTGTCTCGTTTCGTGTTGTACCATTGAGTGACTCGTCAGTGTTTTGGTTATAAAAGTCCAAATCAGTCTTGGCTTCGTAAGTCACTTTACCTTTTACTTTCTTTTCGTATTTATTTAAGTTTCTACATATTTGTAAAGTCTCGTTACCAACCTCAACTTGAATCTTAGCTCTCGAAGAATCTTTGTTCTGGTTTATAATATGAACATTCTTTCTTTCTCCCTTGGACGTTGAGTTGAACATGGAGAATAAAATCGAATCAACAATAGACGACTTACCTGAGTAATTTTTTCCAAAGATGCCAACGAGACCTCTTAATTTTTCAAAGTTGATGCTGTTGTCTTCACCATAGTTAAACAAGTTGTCCCACTCAATATTCTTAACACGCCACACAACATTGCGTGACACCTCTTCGTTTTCTGTGGCTAGTCTATTATAGTTTGCATTGTGCGCAATAACTTCTTGAACAATGTCATCTTCAAGGTTATAGTCTGCTAAATATTCTCGAATATATTTCTCTTGAACTCTTAAATCTCGAAGGTTATCTGTCAACACAGAAGATGTTGTTTCTTCCTCAGAAGACCCAGCCATTCCACGGTTTAAGAAGGCGACAGAGTATGGTCGCCACTTTACCCTTGCCATGTCAGTTGCTTTGCGAAGTTTGCTAATTGGCAGGTTTTTTGGAGTAATCAAGCGAAGTCTGCAACCTCTTGGAACATGTTGTTCTGGTAACGTGCCATCAACATTAAGAGTTACAGTGACAAAAGGTCGTGGGTGTTTGATTCCAATGTGTCTAACTTTATGAGAGTTTTTATTTTTGATTTCCCAAAGCATAAATCCTTTGTTTGGGCCTTCGCCAAAGTTTTGTTGAATTGTTGAGCCACAGTAGCCAACTCGACGTTCGGTGTCAAGAAACTGAGGTTTATGAATGTCTCCAAGCAAAGCATAGTCATGGTCAGCAAATATTGTTGCTTCGTCCTCACCATGAGTCATAGACCACCCAGTATCGGTCATACAACCTGTAATTGAGCCATGATATAGGGCTATGTTTATGTCAGAGGGTGTTGATGGTTTAATCCAGTTTGCCCTGTCAAAGACGCTCAAAACATTAAATGTTAAACCCTTTTCTGGTGTGTATTCACCGGAGTCTTTCAGTAGTGTTATTCGTGGATTATTAAGGGCACGAATGATCGGAGATATAGCATCTTCTCGATTCTCATTTTTTAGGTTACCGTCATGATTACCTAGGATAACCACCAGTGGTGCAATTTTGGAAAGCTCCGACAAAAACTCGGAAGCCAATTGAAAATATTCTGGGCTTAATTGTGTTTTTGTGTGTGCTATGTCACCACAGTGAACTATATAATCAGGGTTATGCTTTTTTAGTTCTTTATAAAGATCTTTAAATATTAAACGATATTCACGGTGAAACTTTAAGTTTCGGATATGAGTATCCCCCAAGTGTGCTATTTTGTACATTTATACTCCTTTTTTAAATAACGCGACGAAGTTCGTCTATCAAAAAATAATCGTCAAGACTAACCGCTGTTGCTGTTTGTCTAAGAGACTCAAATTCTGTTGTTGATATTGAACCAATATCTTCGATGTCTGACGTATCAAGTTTGTGTAACTCAATATCATATTTCAACATATTTCTAACAATCTGAGATACTTTTTTATCTGCGTCCTCATCCAAAGCAAGATATACGGGGCTATCGTTTAATACAATCGCTTGGAACAGTTTTGTATTTTCTCTGAGAGTTGATCCAAGGATTGGGATGGCATTGTGTCCTGCGACAATGGCATCAAACACACCTTCAACAAGGACAAGCGGCTCATCCCAATCTATGGATAACTCATTAAAGATTACATTTTTGCTCACTGGTGGATTTTTGTATTTCCACTTGTGACCCACATATGATCTTGCTATGAAATAGTTAATATCTCCGCCGTCGTTGAAAGAAGGAACGATTATTCGACCACCGTACTCACCATCTTTGCAAAAGCCAACCTTCCATTGAAATATATCCTTGTCGCTTACCCCTCGACGGCGGAGATAGTCGAGTGGTCGTTGAGAGGATTTTGGAAGATAGCGATTACAAAGCGATATAAATTCGGGTGGAAGTTCAGTTGTTTGCTCGATTCTTTCGTCATTAAGAGCGCTAAACAACTTATCAAACTCGGATAAATCCAAGCGGCCATCAAGTTCCAACCATCGCTGTCGCTGCTGGTAATCACCAAACTTACGAACTATGCGGTAAATGTTTTTGCCGCGAGTATCGCAGACCCAACACTTAAAAGCATTTTTCGCAAAATTGATTGACATCTTTTTTTTGTGATGCCCACAATACGGACAGTGATAGAGACATTCGCCACTAACCCTTTTATATCCGCCCAGAATGTTGTTAATAATAGATTGTTTTTCAGACATATATACAATATAACATGTCGTGAAAGGTTTGTCAAGTATTATTTGTAAGTTTTTTTTATTTTACAGTTAGAGCCTGTGAGGCGCCCGATGTATATTGGGTACCAGCACCTGTTGTAATTGTTCGTGACCATGTCCTTGTAGCTTCAACGGTGTTCTCGCCCATGCGAACATAGTAATCACCCAAGTTAGGATCTTCTTCTGTTGCTTTGTACATGATTTTCATTAACTTTTGTAAAATCTCAGGACCGTCTTTGATATTTTCTATCTCTTTAGTTTGTTGGGCGGTCTCCAGCCACTTATAAGCATCATACATAACTTGTTTCATTTGA
>MDSV01036940.1_pt1 | contig 24762 bp, 26 predicted proteins | sample 810851 | NCBI WGS metagenome assembly MDSV01 (sample SAMN05326640, study PRJNA326480) | marine metagenome | isolation source: seawater | place: Atlantic Ocean: North East | collected 2012
TAGATTACTTTTCTTATGGACTTTTAAAAGAGAAAGGCCATAGAAACTATCTATTAATTTTAATTTTCTAATGCTGGTGTTAAAATATAGTTCAAAATTTAGGGTATATAATGAAAGCAGTCATTCTTGCTGGCGGGTTAGGAACAAGATTAAGCGAAGAAACATCACATAAACCAAAACCTATGGTTGAAATTGGTGGAATGCCAATTTTATGGCATATCATGAAGAGTTATTCTCATGCTGGAATTAATGAATTTATTATCTGTCTTGGTTATAAAGGCTATGTCATCAAAGAATTCTTTGCTAATTATTTTTTACATATGTCTGACGTTACCTTTGATTTAAAAAATAATTCTATGGAAGTGCATTCTGCTAATGCAGAATCATGGAAAGTAACTTTAGTCGATACCGGAAGAGATACTATGACTGGTGGAAGGCTGAAGAGGGTTAAATCATATATAGGAGATGAAAACTTTTGCTTTACATATGGTGATGGAGTTTCTGATTTAAATATAAACTCATTAATAAATTTTCATGAAAATAATAATAAACTAGCAACAATAACTGCTGTTCAACCACCAGGACGATTTGGCTCATTAGATATTAATAATGACTTAGTTGAAAGTTTTCTTGAAAAGCCCGAAGGGGACGGTGGTTGGATAAATGCTGGATTTTTTGTTTTATCACCAAAAGTAATTGATTTTATTGATGGTGATCAGACGGTTTGGGAAGATGAGCCATTGACTAAACTGGCTAATAAAAAAGAACTATGCGCATATTGCCATACTGGTTTTTGGAGGCCGATGGATACTTTAAGAGATAAAACTACATTGAATGATCTTTGGTCAAAAGGTCATGCTCCATGGAAAAGATGGTAATTGATAATTTTAATTCTGTATTTAAAGATACCAATACATTCATATCAGGCCACACAGGGTTTAAAGGCAGCTGGTTAGCTTTTTGGTTAAATAATCTTCATTCAAATGTTTCAGGGTTATCGCTAGAACCTGAAAAAGATTCACATTGGAATGATCTTGATATATCGATTCAAAATAATAATATTGGTGACATTAGAAATTATAATTTTGTAGAAGAATGCTTGTTAAAAGCAAATCCTGAAATAGTTTTTCACCTTGCTGCTCAGCCATTAGTCAGAGAATCATATGAAACCCCCATAGAGACTTGGGAAACAAATGTCATTGGTACTGCAAATTTATTACAAGCATGCAGAAAATTAGATAACCTTAAATCTATTATCGTTATTACTTCCGATAAGTGCTATGAAAACATTGAAATCAATAAAGGTTATAAAGAAAGTGATCCTTTAGGCGGGCATGATCCCTATAGTTCTTCAAAAGCTGCAGTAGAGTTTCTTGTTTCTAGTTTTAGAAAATCATTTTTCTTAGATGCTAACTCACCTAGGCTAGTAACAGCAAGAGCAGGTAATGTTATTGGAGGAGGTGATTGGTCAAAAAATAGATTAATTCCTGATGTAGTTCGAAGTTCTATATCTGGCAATACTTTATCAATAAGATATCCAAATTCAACTAGACCCTGGCAGCATGTTTTTGATTGTAACTATGGATATCTTCAGCTAGCTATGAAACTATTATCAGAATCCAGTGTTAAAGAAAATGCATTTAATTTTGGGCCTACTCAAAATAGTAATGCTACCGTTAAAGACATTCTAATAAAAATTAAATCTTTTTGGCCTTCCATTAAGTGGGAATTAGACGATAAAACTAATCCGCATGAAGCTGGATTTCTTTACTTGGATAGTTCTTTATCAAATAATGTTTTAAATTGGAAGCCTGTTTTAAATCTTGAAAACACACTTAAGATGACAATTGATTGGTATAAAAATTATAGTGAAGGCATTATATGCAGCAAAGATCAATTATCATTATATACAAAGCTATTAAAAGACTCTGCTAAAAATTAAGATGAAAATAAAATCATTACCTATCAGCGGGGCTTTTGAAATTGAATTAGTTGATTTTAAGGATTCTAGGGGCACCTTCAAAAGATTATTTTGCTCAAAAGAACTAAATAATCTAATACCTTCCAAGCAAATAGTTCAAATTAATTCTTCTGAAACTTTTCAGAAAGGTTCAATTAGGGGTATGCATTTTCAAACCAAACCAAAAGCAGAAACTAAATTAATACATTGTATAAACGGTGAGGTTTTTGATGTCATGATTGATTTAAGAAAATCATCAAAGACTTTTCTCCAATGGCATTCAGTCAAGCTTTCAAGTCATCTTAATAATATGGTTATTATTCCAGATGGCTGTGCACATGGTTTTCAAGTCCTCTCAGAAAACTCGAGACTAATTTACTTTCATACAGAATTTTATTCACCAGAATATGAGTCTGGAATTAGATATGATGATCCATTAATTGGTATTGATTGGCCGCTTGAAATTGATTTTGTGTCAGATAGAGATAAAAAACATCAACTATTAACAGAAAGCTTTAAGGGAATATAATAATGAAATGTAGACACTGTAACTCTAAACTTGAAAATGAGTTTATCGATTTAGGCAATGCACCTCCTTCAAATAACTATGTTTCTCAAGATAAGTTAAAACTCCAAGAGAAATCTTATCCATTAAGAGTCATGGTTTGTAGTAATTGCTGGCTAGTCCAAACTGAGGATTTTAGTGATGCTGATGAGCTATTTACAGATGAATATGCATATTTTTCTTCTACATCAATAAGTTTCCTTGAACATGCTAAAAATTATGTAAGTGAAATTACTAAATTTTTAAAGCTTAATCAGAATTCTTTTGTTGTTGAATTAGCATCAAATGATGGTTATTTATTAAAAAATTTTGTTGAATTAGGTATTCCATGTCTTGGAATAGAGCCAACAAAAAGCACTGCAAATGTTTCTAGACAAAAAGGTATTGAAACTATTGAAGAATTTTTTGGAATAGATTGTGCAAAAAAACTCAGTCAAGACAAAAAAGCTGATTTGATTATTGGAAATAATGTTTATGCGCATGTTCCTGATATAAATGATTTTACTGCAGGTATTAAAGAGCTTCTATCTCCAGACGGAACTGTAACGCTTGAATTCCCGCATTTAGTTGAATTAATTCAAAACAATCAATTCGATACAATTTATCATGAACATTATTCTTATCTATCTTTATTTTCAGTCTCACAAATTTTTAATAAGGCTGGATTAAAAATCTATAAAGTAGATAAACTTCAAACTCATGGGGGAAGTTTAAGAATCTATGGATGCCACAAAGAAAATAATATGATGATAGATAAATCTTATAAAGACCTTATCAATAAGGAAATAAAATTGGGTATCAATGATATTAATTTTTATAAGAACTTTAATAAAATAGCTGAAAAAATTAAAGATGAGTTTTATAAATTTCTCATAGATTGCAAAGAAAAAGATTTATTTGTGTGTGCATACGGGGCAGCCGCAAAAGGCAATACATTATTGAATTATTGTGGCATTAAAGACAATTTAATAAACTTTGTTTGTGATGCAGCAGAGGCCAAACAAAATAAATTTTTGCCAGGATCAAAAATACCTATTGTCCACCCTGATGTTTTAAAGAATGAAAAAAAAATTGACTTTGTAATAATATTTCCGTGGAATATAGCGGATGAGGTTATAGCTAAATTAGATTTTCTAAAAGCAAATGGTACAAAATTCGTAATGGCCATACCAAAGCTTACTATCATATAGATGAATTTATTAATTACTGGAGCTTCGGGTTTTATAGGAAGACATCTAATTAATCTACTTGATAGAGATGATAAATACAAAATTCATGCAATTTATAATCAAAAAAAATCTGTGAAAAGATTAAAAAATACTATTTGGCATAAGCTAAATCTTTTTAATTACTATGAAGTGGAGTTATTAATAAAAGAAATACAACCAACGCATATTATTCATCTTGCTTGGTATACAGAACATGGAAAATTTTGGAATTCAGAAAAAAATGAAGACTGGATGAATGCTTCAATTAAATTATTTCAGATATTTAAGAAGTATGACGGAAAGCGTTTTATTTCTGCAGGAACTAAAGCTGAATATTTTGACGGCGAATTTTTAGATAATTATCAAAACTCTACCTTAGAATGTTATGAATCAGATAAACCGAATCCTGATACTTTTTATGGAGAATACAAGAATTTACTTAATATGCAATTAAATGAGATTGATAAAAAAGGAAATAGAAGCTTGGTTTGGGCCAGAATTTTTGACACTTATGGTCCCTATGAAAACGAAAAAAAATTTTGCTCATACGTAATAAAGAGCTGCATTAATCAAAAAAAGATAACTTGCAATAATCCACAATTGGGCATGGATTTTCTTCATGTTCAAGATATTGCTAATGCATTTAAATTTATTATAGATGGAGATTTCCTCGGAACAATAAATATCTCGTCTGGAAGTACATGCACACTAGAATATATTTCAAAATATATTACAAAGAAATTTAATAGTGAAGAGTTGCTTGAGCTCAATAACTCAAGCAATGATAGAAGAAAATTTTTTGGTAATAATACTATTTTAAAGAATCTTGGATGGCGTAATAAATATTCAATCAAGGATGGCCTTGATGACTTAATTAAATTTTATGTCAAAAAATATGAATAAATTAAAAATAGGGTATTGGCCTAATTCATTAACATTTGATGCCCCAGGAGATAGAAGGCGCTTTATTTTTTACGCAGAAAATAAAAAAATAGATTTTGAATTATTTACACCTGGTAAGAAATATGATTTAGTTTACTTGTCTCAAGCAGCTGATATATCCCTTATAAAAGAGTTCAAGAACACTGGTGCTAAAATTTTTTATGACAATATCGATTCGTATTCTTCAGATTCAAAGTCTATCAGATCAAAATTAAGAGGAGTGGCTAAATTTCTTAACCGGTCAAGTAAATACCTAATTTTAAACAACACAAAATTCTTAAATGAACATTTTTTACCTTCTGTAGATGCGGTTGTATGTGCATCTGAAGAACAAGCAGAAATAGCAAGAAATTTTTCTTCAAATGTTTTCTGTATACCCGATCATACCCACAATGAAAAAGTCTCTATTAAGGAAGATTATTTCTCAACTGATACTATAAATATTGGGTGGGAGGGTTTGGGCTCAAACGTATACCAGTTAAACGCTTTAAAAAATGTATTTAAAGAATACTCTAAAACACATAAATTTAATCTTCATGTTATAAGTGATAAAACCTCATATAAATTTATGAACAGATATATTAGTATTAATAATGAAAAGAGTATAAAGAACTTATGTGATAACATCATTTTTCATGAATGGAATAATGAGACATATTCATCCAATCTTGCTTCTTGTGATATAGCAATAATCCCAATAAATCTTGAAAGTAAGATGGCATCAGGAAAGCCTGAAAATAAACTAATACATTTATGGAAAATGGGCATTCCCGTAATCACTTCAAATACAAATAGTTACAAACGAGTGATGGATAAGTGCGGTGTGGACCTAGTATGTAATTCAGAAAATGACTGGATCAAGAATTTAAGATTATTATCTGATAATTACGAACTGAGAAGGAATATTGGAAAAAAAGTTTATAATTATGCCAATAATTATTATGGAACGACCGCTGTTATTGAAAGATGGGACTCAATGTTTAATCAAATTTTTAAATGATAGATTACAGAAAATACAGTCATATTGACGACTATGATGCTTATAAACGTTTTTGTGAAAAAAATTTTGGTAATAACTGTTATCAATCCAAAATAGACCATATAGAATGGCTTGAGTCTAATAAATACCATTTTATTAATTTAGCTGTTTCAGACAATGAGATTATTGGCTGTTTTCATGGTTTTAAAGCACCAGTAAAAATTAATAATGAAACTCAATTCTTTTATTCTCTGCATGACTTAATGGTTGATAAAAAATTCGGTTCACAAATTGGTCTTAAGCTTATGCAGGCTGTTATTTTTCAGGATAATCCGGTTATTCTCTCAGGAGCAATAGGAAGAATTTCTAGAGCATACAAAAGACTTGGATCTACTCAATTTCAGTCTCATTGGTATAGAAAGTTTATAATTCCATATAACCCATTAAGGTTTTTCTTTCTTAATAAGAATTTCATTAAACTAACCCAAAATAAAATGAAATTTAATTTTATTAATAATAAAGAGAAAGATTCAAGAATCATAATAGAATCTATAATTAACGCTTATGGATATGATGATGATTTTTCAAGGGAATTTTTTGAATGGAGATATTTTCAAACCAATTCTCCGTTAACTTTTTTTACATATGATGATAATTTTAAAAATATCATAAAATTTTCTATTGGTTTGAGAGGATTTATACCGTTTTTAAGAATAATATCTGTTACCAAAGATAATAATAAAATTTTTTTACACCTTTTGAAGTCTATTGAAGATTTCGCTTCAAGAATTGGGATTCCTGTTATCCTGTATTCAATTACCGAAGATATTTTGCCACCAGAAGAACTTAAATTTAATGAGTATAAAGATATGCCCAATTCATATGTCTTTTCAAAAAAAAGAAATCTTTTAAATAATTTTCCTATAACCATAAATGGTTTCTCGACTGACTTAGGTTTTGACAGCCTGTTTTATAAAGGAATTAATGAATAGAACTAATAAAGGCATCGTGACATTGTCATTTGATTGTGAAGCAAAATGGGGTATGGCAGATTTAAGCCTTAATTGGACGAAAGAACTAACTGATAAAAATTTAGTTGAGGTATATGAGTATATTTTAGAAATTCTTAAAAAACATAATATACCTTCTACTTTTGCTTTTGTAGGTGCCATGACAGAGACAAAAGATAATTTTTTAGCTCAAACCAAACCCTTAATGAATGGTCCTAATCATAAAAAATGGCTTAAACCAATATATAGTCAATTAACAGAAAGAGATGAAGGATGGTTTTTCCCAAACCTTATTAATCTTTGCAAAAAACATCATATGCATGAAATTGCTTCACACGGATACACACATATTCCATTTAGCAGTCTTACAGATGAAGAAGTTACTCAAGAGATGAAGCTAATAAAAGATTGGTCGTTGAGAAATGAACTTAACTGTAAGACATTAATATTTCCTAGAAATGATATTAGTTTTTCTGAGAAACTGAATAGATACGATATTCAATTGTACAGAAATTCACCAAAACTTATTGAAATAAAATATTTACCAAAATATGTAAATACTTTTTTGGAAGAATTAAATATTTTTAAAAAAAGTGAAGAATTAAATATTGATAAATTATGCATCCCAGGTGGTGTTTTTATAAACTGGAAATATGGACCAAGGAAGATCATACCAAAAGCCATTTCTAATATTAGATATAAAAATATCATAAACGATGCTATAAAAAGAAATAGAGTAGCTCATTTTTGGACACATCCACATAACTTTATAACCGCCCCAGATTCAAAAAAAATATTTGAAAGGCTGTGCCAAGAAATTCAGAAAAAAGTTGAATCTAATGAATTAGAAATTTGCAGACAGGTTGATTTCATCTAAAGTTATCTATTAGTTTATTTATAAACAAATAAATGCTATTCAATGCCAATCTTATTAAATGAATAAACGTTATTTTTCTATATCTATTATTGAGGTCTAAGAAAAAAAATTCTCCTCCTGATCTAACATTACTTTCACCTAAATCATAAATAGGTATTTTTAACTTCCAAGAACAATAATTTAAAGCAAGTTGATCTCTTTTAGCTTCTTTTGAATATTCTTTCCAACAATTATGAAGTAATTTTCTAGAGTTTTCGTTATTCTTGCATATTATTATATTGTTTTCGAATAGACCTCTATCTTCAGGATATAGTTCCTTTGAATATCTTTTCATTTGTTTTCTTATTCTCCAAAACCAATCTAGGGAGTCCTCAATGCATTTTTTGCCTTCATCATAAATAGACCCCCTTTCAAAATGTCTAAATAGAAATATATCTTCATCTTTTAGATAGATTTTATCTACGAGATCTGAAATATGATTAATGATTTCTATATTGCCGTCTATATAAATGCTTATGTCATGCGAAGGAAGAAATTCACTTGGATGAAATTTGACGTACCTATTTTTATCTTTATTTGAAAAGTTATCTAGGCCATTTATGGGTTGCATAATCCAACCATAAGGAACATTTTCAGAAGAATCAGTAAAAAAAATATATTTTATTTTTTTTTCTAAATTTTTATGATGTATTAATTTCTCATATTTCCCAGTCACGCAAGAATAAACTACTATTTTCTTATTTGTTATATTTAGCATGTAATAAAGATTTATATGATGGTATTTTCACTGTTAAATAATTATAATTACATTTTTTTTAAAAGGAATTATTTCATGCAAGACAAACTCATTGAATTAATAGCTGAGGCTTTAGAAATTGATAAAACTGAAGCTGAGAATGATCTTATACTCGATCCTGAAGATAATTGGGACTCTATAGCATTACTATCTGTAATCGCATCTATTGATGAGGAGTTCAATATACAATTAGATGGCGATAAGCTTGCTGAATGTAAATCAATCCTAGAAATATTAAAACTCTTAGAAGAAAATTCTTGAGTGTAACCTTTTTAGACTTATCAAAAGATAATTCGTTTTTTGTATTATTAGGCTCAAGAAAGCATTTATTGACTTCTTATAACATAAAAAATTTTTTTAATTTTTTTGAGCTAGTTTTCTCTCCATTTATTAGTAAAAGGCTATATCAGAATCGTTATTTTCAAACCAGATCACTTATTCTAAAAGAATTAAAAAATATGAACATTAATCCTTCAAATATCAAGATTTCAATGTCTCATAATAAAGATGATTTTGTAGCACTTATATCAAAAAAAGATACAAAGATGGCAATTGATTTTGAGCAAACTAACAGAAAGATTTCTTATGCATTGGATGTTAAAATCTCTCAAATACAAAAACCCGATTCCTTATCATCGCTAGGATTTATAAATATGATAGAAACATTGGTTAAAATCACAAATAAAAAATGGTTTTATTTAATAGAAAATATTGAAGTAAAAAAAATGCTTAATTTCAAGGATGTTTATAAGGTAGATTTTGAAAATGAAACTATATATTCTAGATTCTATAGCTATAATGGCAATCAAATCTGTATAAGTTCATATAAGTTTGAGGTTTTGCAATGATAGTTTTAACTGGCGCATCTGGAGGTATAGGCACTGAAATTATAGAGGATTTATCTAAATTAGATGATGTATTAGCAATTTATAAAACAACTAAACCCAAGAACATTAATCTTTCAAATGTTTCTTTTCGAAAAGTTGATATTTCTGATCCTGAAGAGATAAAAAGTTTTGTTGATAAAGAAGGCCCATATTTGAAAAATATATCATTAATAAATATGGCTGCTGTCTCTATTGATGGATTATTAGCTAATTATGATTTAGAAAATTGGGAGAAAGTTATGAAAATTAATCTAATTTCAAATTTTCTTTTCTCTAAATACCTATTACCAAAAATGATTAAGGATAAATGGGGAAGAATCATACATGTCTCTTCTACCAACTCTGCGATAGGTGCAGGAGCATATTCGTCTTCAAAATCGGGATTAGATGGCTTATCCAAGGCACTATCAAAGGAGTATGGAAGATATAACATTACTTCAAATATAATCAAATTAGGTGTATTTAATAGTGGTATGTTTCATCAACTATCAAAAAAGAATCAAAAAATATTTCTTGAAAAAATTCCTTCAAAAAATATAGGAAAAACATCCAATATAACTAATGCAATTTCTTTTCTAATTAGTTCTGAGTTTGTAAATGGAGCATCAATAACCATTGACGGAGGAGCATCGTAAGTTTATGCAATCTAAAAATCATAGTGTTAAAATTTTAAAAAATATGACCCTTGATATCACCTTAGGAAGTGGTGTATTTGAACCAACTGGAACCTCCACTGAAATTGCAAAAGCAGTATGCAACTATATTATATCTCCAGGTAAAACACTTGATCTTGGATGTGGCTCAGGAGTAGTAGGATTAGCTTTAGCAAAATCTAAGAAAATTAAAGGAAAGTTATATGCATCTGATCTTAGCAAAGATGCTGTAAACTTTTTAAAAATTAACGCTGATAGATATGATATAGATGTTGATGCTAGGCCAGGAAGTATTTTTGATCCATGGAAGGATGAAAAATTTGATTATATTATTGATGACATATCAGGAGTAGCTAAAAGAATAGCTGAGATATCTCCTTGGTTTAAAGAAACGGCATGTGATGCAGGTGAAGATGGTGCTGCACTTGTAATAGATGCTATTGAAAAATCTCCTAATTACTTGAATCCTAATGGAAAATTTTTTTTCCCAATCTTATCGTTATCAAATTCAGATATTATATTAAGTAAAGCTAATGAGACATATAAAAATGTTGATAAATTATCATCGCACAATTGGAGAATACCTGAAGACATGATGAATCATCATGAAGAACTATTTGAATTAAAAAAAGAGAAAAAAATATATTTTGAAGAAAAATACGGTTGGCTATTATGGTCAACTGATGTATTTGTTGCATACAACCCAAGGTAAATGATGTTCATGAAATCTTTTATAGATAAAATCGAATTTTTTGTACCATCTAACAAGCTATCTAATAAGATGCTTGCAGAGGTAAATCCTTCATGGGATGTTAAAAAAATTTATGAAAAGACTGGAATAAAAAATAGATTTATTGCCAACTCAAATGAAACTGCTACAGATTTAGCAGTAGAAGCTGGAAAAATTTTTTTACAAAAGTATCCTGAAAAAAAACAAGAAATTGATTATTTAATTTTTTGTACTCAGTCCCCAGATTATTTTTTGCCTACATCTGCATGCCTCATTCAAGATCGCTTGGAATTAAGAACTGAGATAGGGGCTATTGACGTAAATCAAGGGTGTTCTGGTTTCGTATATGCTCTTTCATTAGCTAAAGGCATGATAGAAACTAATCAAGTCAGAAATGTATTAATAATTACTGCAGAAACTTATTCTAAATATATTAATGACAAGGATAAAAGTGTCAGAACTCTTTTTGGTGATGCAGCATGCTGCACTTTTGTTAATTCTAGGGACATTAAAGAAGATTATATTTCAAATATTATTCATGGAACTGATGGAAAAGGGGGAGAGCATCTTATAGTGCCCCATGGTGGACATAAGAATCCAATTGATGATACTTCATATTTAGAGCTTGAAGACGATAGTAAAAATGTAAGATCGCCAGCTAATTTATATATGAATGGTAGCGCAATAATGACATTTACATTAGTAAAAATACCAAAAGTATTTAATCAAATCCTTCAATCTAACAATATGACCATTGATGATGTTGACGTAGTTATTTTTCATCAGGCTAACAAATTTATACTTGATGGAATCCAAAGAAAGCTAAAAATACCTGAATGTAAAATGCATAGATCTTATGAAAACTATGGAAATACTGTCTCATCAACAATTCCAATTGGAATTAAGATCGAACAAGATCTTAAACAAGATGATGAAAAGAAAACTGCTCTTATTCTTGGATTTGGTGTCGGTCTTTCATGGGCAGGGACAATAATTAAATTTTAAAAAAATATATAACTTGAAAAAATTAAATTACAAAATATCAGTATCGGGCTTAGGCTATGTTGGATTGCCTGTTTTGATAGCTTTCTCAAAAATAGATAAAGTAATTGGTTTTGATATCAATACTCAAAGAATAAGTGATTTATCTAGTGGTAAAGATAAAAATAATGAAGTTAAAGCAGAGGATATAATTAATCCGAATATTTTATTTTCTAATAATATAGAAGATATAAAAAAGGCGAACTTCCATATAGTTGCTGTGCCAACACCAGTTAGTGGTAATAATGATCCTGATTTAAGGCCCCTTATTTCAGCATCTGAAAAGATAGCTTCAGTCTTAAAAAAAGGAGATATTGTTGTTTATGAATCAACAGTATATCCTGGCGTCACTGAAGAAATATGTATTCCAATTCTAGAAGAGAAATCTTCTTTGCAATTAGGAGTTGATTTCAAAGTTGGCTATAGCCCAGAAAGAATAAATCCTGGAGATCATGAGCATACTATTTCTAATATTGTTAAAGTTGTTTCAGGATCTGACGATGATTGTTTAGAAGCAGTTGCAGATATTTATAGCAAAATTGTTAAAACTGGAATATTTAGGGCCGCTTCTATTAAAACAGCAGAAGCAGCCAAAGTTATTGAGAATACTCAAAGGGACATTAACATAGCATTGATCAATGAGCTTTCGCTGATTTTTAAAAAACTAGATATTGATACTTCAGAAGTTCTTGAGGCTGCAAATACTAAATGGAATTTTTTAGATTTTAAGCCTGGTCTTGTCGGTGGTCATTGTATAGGCGTAGACCCATATTACCTTACATATAAATCTAGGCTTCATGGTTACGAGCCTCAGGTTATTCTTGCTGGCAGAAAAATCAATGATCATATGGCTCATTATATTTCTAATCAAATCATTGAAGAGATAAATGGACTACCAATAAAAGAACCTTCAGCAACAATTTTGGGTGTAACTTTTAAAGAAGATTGCCCAGACATGAGAAACTCCAAGGTGCTAGATATTATAGATAATTTAAAAGCAGCAAAGATTAATATTCAAATTAGCGATCCGATTGTATCACCTGAAGAAGTTGTAGAATCTACCGGAATAGAATTGACCAAAATAGAAAATTTAAAACCTTCAAATATATTAGTTTTAGCAGTTGCTCATAATCAATTTAAGGAATTAGATAGATATGCTATTAAAAAATTACTTAAAGATGGCGGGTCTATCTATGACTTAAAAAATGTTTTCAAAAAAGATTATTTCATTAAAGAAGAAATAAAACATTGGAAGCTATAAATTTGTCAGGAACATGAAGAAAGTTTTAAGAATTCTGAATAGATTTAATATTGGAGGCCCAACACATAATGCAACATATTTGACAAAGTATTTGCATCCCGAATTTCAAACTAAGCTCATTGCAGGAAAAAAACTTGATTCTGAGGAAAGTTCTGAATATATGCTAAAGGATTATGAAATTAATTTTGAAATTGTTGAGGATATGAGTAGATCGATTAATCTAATCAAGGATTTAAAATCTTTTTTTAAAATTAAAAAAATTATTAAAGAATTTAAACCAGATATTGTTCATACTCACGCTTCAAAATCTGGCGCACTTGGGAGGTTAGCTGCAATAACTTCAGGAGTGCCAATAATTGTTCATACTTTTCACGGTCACGTATTTCATTCGTATTTTGGTAGACTTAAAACAAAGTTTTACATTTTTCTTGAAAGGTATTTAGCTAAAAAATCATCAGCAATAATTGCTATTAGTAACCTTCAAAGAAAAGAGCTTGTAAATGAATTTAAGATTTGTTCAAAGAATCAAATACATACAATTCCTTTAGGTTTTGATTTAGAAAAATTTCAAAAACAAGATTTTTTGAAAAGAAATGAATTTAGAGATGAGTTCAATCTAAATAAGAATGATATTGCTATAGGGATAATTGGTCGATTGACACCAATAAAAAATCATTCGTTTTTCTTAAGGTCAATAAAAATTTTATTAGAAGATAGCTCAAGAAAATTTAAAGTATTTATAGTTGGAGATGGTGAGGATAGATTAGCTTTAGAGAGTTTATGCACTCAATTAGATTTAAGATTTAATGCTGAGGGTGTAGAGGACCCCATTATCTATTTTACATCTTGGAGAAAAGACATTGATAGAGTTTATGCTGGAATTGATATAGTGGCATTGACTTCAAAAAATGAAGGTACTCCTGTAACATTGATTGAGGCACAAGCATCAAATAAACCAATAGTATCAACAGATGTTGGAGGTGTATTGGATGTTGTTAAAAATAATATCACAGCATTTGTTTCGGATAAGTATGACTATAATGTATTCTCCAATAATTTAAGAAAGCTCGTAGAGAATGATTCTTTAAGAGTAAAAATGGGTAGTGCGGGCTACAGTCATGTATCAGAGTTATTTAGTTATCATAGACTTGTAAAAGACGTTAGAAAATTATACAAAAATCTTTTGAATGAAAAAAATATCTAAAAATCCAATCACTAATAAGGATTACTTTATTCCAGATTTACTCGATGATGGTGCTTCTCTTAAAGAGTTTACAGAAGAACATCCTGATAAACCTATTATTGTAGTTCAAGGTCTTGGTTTCGTTGGGTCTGTAATGTCTTTGGTATGTGCTAATGCCATTAATGGAGATTATGCAGTAATAGGAGTTGATCTTCCAACGGAAGAATCATATTGGAAAATAGCTTCTATAAATGATGGTTTTTTTCCTGTTGTATCATCTGATCCAAAAGTCAAAGCTTATTTTGAAGAAGCAAGAAAGAAAAGGAATTTTTATGCAACATATGATAATTATGCATATCAACTAGCCGATGTAATTATTGTTGATATTAATTTAGATGTTCAAAAAGAATCAACTCCATTTGGCAATTTGATAGATTATAAAGTCGATTTGTCCTCCTTTAAATCTGCAATTAAGGCTATAGGCAAGAATGCAAAAGAAAAGGTTTTAATTTTAGTAGAAACAACAGTCCCGCCTGGTGCTACAAAGCTTGCTGCTGAAATTATTAATAAAGAATATTCTAAAAGAGGAATATCTTCAGAGAATGTATCAATTGGCCATTCTTATGAGAGAGTCATGCCAGGACCAAACTATATTGATTCTATTCAAAATTTTTTCAGAGTATATGCAGGTGTTGATGATAAAAGTGCAAATGAAATAGAGAGTTTTCTTAGAACCATTATAAGAACTGATGAGTATCCATTAACGAGATTGGGCAATACTAACGCAACTGAAATTTCAAAAGTTCTAGAAAATTCATATCGTGCAATGAATATCTCATTTATAGTTGAGTGGTCAAGATTTGCTGAAGAGGCAGGAGTAAATCTTTATGAAGTTATTAATGCAATAAGAATGAGGACTACCCATAAAAACATAATGTTGCCAGGAATAGGAGTTGGTGGATACTGTTTAACAAAGGATCCTCTATTAGCTAGCTGGGCAAGACAAAACCTTATTAATGCAGATAATGATATGTTGGCTATGAGTGAAATGGCTGTTAGAACAAATGATAAAATGCCATTACATGCATTTGAATTTTTAGAATCATTCTATGGAAAAGAAAAGCTAAAGGGCAAGAAAATACAATTATATGGGGTGTCATATTTAGCAGGGGTTGGCGATACAAGATATACTCCTGTCGCAAACTTTTATAAATTATTAATTGAACATGAGTCTATCATTTCATTGCATGACCCATATGTTAGTTTTTGGGAAGAATTTAATCTTAATATAAGTCAAGATATCAATAGTTTTGATGAAGAAACAAATATAGTAATTTTCACTACTGGACATACAGAATATAAAAATAATAAAAATTTAATAACTAATTTAAACAATCAAGAAGACTTATATATCTATGACACCATAGGAATTCTTAGTGAAGATGAGATTAGTGTTTTATCAAAAAAACATGTCGTTAAAGTTTTAGGCAGAGGTGATATCTAAAGGTTTAAAAAATGAAGAAAGTAATAATTTTAGGTGGAGCGGGTTTTATTGGATTAAATATTGCGAAATATTTAATTGCAAAGAAAAACTATAAAATTACTATCGCTGATAATCTCTCACGAGGAAAAATGGATTCCTATTTAGAGAAAATTATTTCATATGAAAATGTTGATTTTATTGAAGGTGACTTCACAAAAAAATCTTCCTTTAAAAGTCTCGATACCGATTATGATTATTGTTATATGCTTGCATCAGTTGTGGGAGTCAATAATACACTTAAGATTCCTAGTGAGATAATAAGAATTAATACTTTGTTAATTCTTAATACTCTTGAATGGTTAAAAATAGGGGCAGCCAAAAACGTTGTTTTCACATCAACAAGTGAAAACTACGCAGGAACAATTGATAAATTTGGTTATACTATACCCACTCCTGAAGATATACCATTATCAATTATAGATATCTCTCATCCAAGATATACATATGCAGTAACAAAAATGCTTGGAGAATCAAGTTTTTTAAATTATTCAAAATCATATGGTTTTAATTGCACTATTATTAGATATCACAATGTAATAGGACCAAGAATGGGATTTAAACATGTTATACCCCACCTTGCAGAAAGATTTTTAGTGAATAAAGAAAATCCTTTTTTAATGTATGGACATGATCAAACAAGAGCCTTTTGTCATATCACTGATGCGGTTGAAGGAACAGTTCTAGCTATAGAATCTGATAAATCAAATGGTGAGATCTTTCATATAGGAACAGAAGAGGAAATAACTATTGAACAGTTAATAAAAACTACTGGTAGTTTTTTTAATTATGATGGAACTTATAAAGAAGCTCAAACATTTCCAGGATCAACAAACAGAAGATGTCCTGACATATCAAAAGCAAGAAATTTGCTCGGCTATAACCCAAGATTTAAATGGCAAGAATCCTTAGAGGCCACTCTTGAATGGTATGAGGATTTCTTTCAAAAAGGTGAAACAGCGTTTGAAACCTCATTTGAAGATCCAACTAATGTATAGCATAACTAAAAGGATATTAGATATATCAACTGCATTCATTGCTCTAATTATATTGATCCCCTTGTTTATACCAATTATTTTAATATTGAGGTTTACAGGAGAAGGAGAAGTATTTTATTTTCAGGAAAGAGTGGGCTTAGATAATAAGACTATTAAAATATTTAAGTTTGCTACTATGCTTAAAAATAGTGAAAAAATAGGAACAGGGATATATACAGCTAAAAGTGATCCAAGAATTCTACCTTTTGGTAATTTTTTAAGAAAAACTAAAATTAATGAGTTGCCGCAAATCATTAATATATTAATTGGCGACATAAGCCTAGTTGGACCAAGACCACTAATTAGAAAAACATTTGAGCTTTACAAAGAACAAGATCAAAAAATAATATACTCAATTAAGCCAGGATTAACTGGTATTGGCTCTATTGTGTTTAGAAATGAAGAGGAAATATTAAATAATACTGAGATGGAATTAGAAGAGTTCTATAAAAACTTCATTACTCCATACAAAGCTGAACTTGAATTATGGTATGTAAAAAATAAATCATTTTTATATGATTTAAAAATTATATTTCTAACGGCTTGGGGAATATTATTTAAAGATTCAAAACTACCATGGACTATATTTAAAGGCTTGCCAAAAAGAGATCAAATTTAATGATAAATATTTCAGATATCTCCAATCAAAAACCTTATTTAAAATTTAAAAAGCTTTATAAAGAGGCTCTTACTGCGCAACAACCTAACATTGAGGCTGTTTGCTTAAGTTCATTTGATAATAAAAACAAAGAACCAAACTCAAGATTTGTTAATCTTAAATATATTATTGATGATGAATGGATATTTTTCTCAAATTACTTAGGCCCTAAAGCTAAGGAATTTAATTATTGTCCTAATATATCTGCAGTATTCTTTTGGCATCAAACAAAAACTCAAATTCGCATAAAAGCAAAAATACAAAAATCTCCAAAAGAATTTTCTGACAATCATTTTGAGCATAGAGATAAAGGTAAAAATATTCTTGCTATTTCATCTGAACAATCAAAAGAAATCGACTCTTACAATGATTTTATAGATGTTTATGAGCAAGCCTCAAAAAAAATATTAAACACACAAAAAAGACCTAATCACTGGGGTGGTTATTCTTTTAGGCCATATTATTTTGAATTTTGGCAAGGCCATAATCTAAGGATTAATAAAAGAGAAGCGTTTATTTTTGAAAAAGATGTTTGGAAAAATATCTTCCTTCAGCCATAAAGAAAAATATATTTACCTTACATATCAATTAGTTTAAAATGCTACCCAAATCTATGAAAAATAATAAATCACAAAATTACTCGCTACACTTTTGTTAGATTCTCTTTTGTTAAAATTAAACATATAACTCTCATCAAAAAATATTCTAGGTAAATCCAATAGCTACAAATACAAAAAATAGAACTCCTATCAATGATAAGATTCAAGCGGATCAAGTTATGCTTATTGATTCTAATGGAGAAAAGAAAGGTTTAGTAAGCATTAATGATGCTCTTGAAGCTGCAAAAAATCAGTCACTTGATCTTGTACAAGTTTCTCGCTCAGATTCTGATCCAATTGTTTGTAAACTTCTTGACTACGGGAAGCATGTTTTTGAAAAAAAGAAGAATACTTCTTCATCAAAGGTTAAAATCAAAAAAAATACTACAAAAGAAATTAAATTTAGACCATCCACAGATGTGGGCGATTACAATATCAAATTAAAAAAAATTAAAAGCTTTATTCTTGGTGGAGATAAGGCTAAAATAAGCGTCCGTTTTAGAGGTAGAGAGATACTAAATAGTGATATGGGTCTAAATCTTTTGCATAGATTGAGGGATAACTTAGAAGATATCGCTCAGGTTGACCAAGAACCTTCTCTTGAAGGCAGGCAATTATTGATGGTATTGTCACCACTAAAAAAGAAGTAGAGCTAGTAATTTTTAAAAATTAATTATGGGATATAAAATTAAAACACATTCTGGGGCTGCAAAGCGATTTAAGAAGACTGGATCTTCTGTAAAAAGTAAAAGCGCAAACAGAAATCATATTCTTACAAAACAGTCTACTAAAAGAAAAAGACATAACAGAGGCTTAAATAAGTTAACTGGCACAGTTCTTAAAATGGCTTCAAAACTTATTAGATAATTATGCCAAGAACAACCAAATCAGTAACAGCTAAAGCAAGACATAAAAAAGTACTTTCTTCTACAAAAGGACAATATGGTGCTCGAAGCAGACTTTTTAAGACCGCTAAACAAGCAAATATTAAATCACTTCAGTATGCTTTTAGGGATAGAAAAAATAAAAAAAGAGCATTCAGATCTTTATGGATTTCACGAATTAATGCTGCATCAAGAAATTTAGGGGTTTCATACTCATCCCTTATCAATGGGCTTGCAAAAAATAATATTGAACTCGACAGAAAAGTTCTTTCCGATATAGCCATAAATGATCCTGCTACTTTTGAGATGATTCATAAAAAAGCTACTAGCTAGTTTTTTCTTATCTTAAATGTCATCAGATATCGACATTAACTTACCAAAAATATCTCTCAATAGGGGTTCAATTCATCCCATAAATCAAATGAAAGATTCAATTTTGAGTCTTCTTAATTCATTTGGTTTCCAAATTATTGATGGTCCTGAGATTGAAACTGAAGAATATAACTTTGATATGTTAAATATAAAAGAGTCTCATCCCGCGCGTCAGATGCATGATACCTTTTATGTTAATGACAAAAAATATGTCCTCAGAACACATACATCACCCGTTCAAATAAGAACAATGTTAGGAAATAAACCACCAATGGCTTTTATATCTAGTGGAAAAGTTTACAGAAAAGATGATGATGCAACCCATCTACCAATGTTTCATCAAATAGAAGGCATATATGTTGATAAAGAAGTTAATTTTGCTCAACTTAAAGATTTAATATATAAAATAGTTCATTCTTTATTTGGTGAAAATATTAAATTAAGGTTTCGTCCCTCTTATTTTCCATTTACAGAGCCCTCTGCTGAAGTTGATATTATGTCTAAAGAAGGAGAATGGTTGGAGATTCTTGGTTGTGGGATAGTAAATCCGATAGTTTTAGAAAATTGTAATATTTGTTCTGATAGCTATAAAGGGCTTGCTTTTGGATTGGGTGTAGAAAGAATTGCTATGCTCAAATATGGCGTAAGGGATATAAGAGAATTTTATAAATCTAATTTAGATTTCTTAAGGCAATTTAAATGAAAATAGCCTACAAACATCTTTTAAGGTTTCTTAAAAAAAAACCCTCGATTGAGGATATTTCTGAGAAATTATTTCAACTAGGTCATGAACACGAGATACAAAGTTCTGTATTCGACATGGAATTTACCCCCAATAGAGGTGACTGTTTATCTTTATTGGGCTTGGCTAGGGATTTAAATGTATTTTACGAAACCAATCTTGAATTAAATATATCTAATTTAGAAATCAAAAAACTTGATTTGAACTTTACAAACAATGTTATAGATAAATGTCCTGCAATATATTTTTTAAATATACAAGTAGAAGATATTGCTTATAGTTATGAAGATTATCTCGAAAGTTATTTCGTAGACCTCAAACTAAATAAAAATAATTTTTTTACAGATATATCTAACTACATTGCTTATGAAATGGGTCAACCCACTCATTGTTATGATTATGACAAATTAGGCGAACCCAAAATTTCTTTAACTAATGAAATATCTGAAAATAAATTTAAAACTTTGCTAGATAAAGATATCGAATTGGATGGCACTGACATGGTTTTTTCTAACCATGATAAAGTAATAAATTTAGCCGGAATAATTGGAGGAATGGAAACCGCATGCACTAATAATACTAATGATGTTCTGGTTGAATGTGCTTATTTTTTGCCAGAATCAATAATTGGTAGAGCGGTAAAATACAATGTTCAGTCAGATGCATCGCATAAATTTGAAAGAGGTGTTGATCCAACAATTCAAGAAAAAGCTTTAAGACGTTTCATTCAGATTGTCGCTGATCATGCAAAAATAATAAAAGCTGAAATTTTTTCTTATTCTTCGGGCAATTTTCAAAATAAAGAATTAGAAATTAATTTTTCAAAGATTAATTCAATTTTGGGCACAAATAAAAATAATCATGAGTACAAAGATGCTCTTATGAAACTTGGTTTTAATTACGATAAATGCATTAGGGTTCCTTCATATAGAAATGACATAAATAATCAAAATGATCTTGCCGAGGAATTTGCAAGAGTAATTGGTTACAACAAAATCATACCTAAAAGTATCAGTCTTCCAAAAATTAAAAACAATAAATTAGATACAGTTGAAAGAAATATTAAATCATTTTTAATAGAGAAAGGGTTTTTTGAAGTTATTAATTTTCCTTTTTGTAATGACAACAAAAAAGATGCCATTAAAGTTGATAATCCATTGGATAGTAATAGAGAGTTCCTAAGAACTAATGTTATAGATTCTCTAGTTTCTAACATTATTTATAATGAAAAAAGACAAAAGGATTCTATAAAGATATTTGAAATATCTGACATATATTCATCGACTGATATTCTTGTTGATAAAAAACTTGCAATTGCCGTTTCAGGAAGACGCGGCCACAATTATAAAGACTTTAGTAATCAATTAGATGACAAATATATTTCTAATTTGTTTGAAGAATTGGGCATTAATCTTGATGAGGAGATATTAAATATTCCAAAAGATAATTTAGATTCAAAATTAAAAACAAAGATATTTGCAGTTGAATTGAGTGTAAAGGATATCCAGGAGAATTTTTATCAGGAATTAAGTTCTTACAGAACAAAAGAGGACTATGCTCAATATGAACCAATTTCTGAATTTCCATCCAGTTCGAGAGATTTATCCTTTTCAATAGGAGATTCATCAAAAGTGAAGTTTGCAATTGAAACATTAGATAATGTTAAACCAAAGTTCTTAAAAGAATCATTTATGTTCGACTATTATAAAAATAACGAAACAGATATTACAAAAGTTGGATATAGATTTATATTTCAATCACATAAAAAAACATTAACTGATTCAGAAATAGATGAAAGCATAAATGACATAATTGAACCCATGCTTCTCATAGATTCAGTTACTCTTCCTGGATTAAAATAAATTTCTTCTATAAATAATTTTTTAAAAACCATATTTAGTTTACAATCTAACTAAATACTTATTTTGATTTTAAAATGAAACATACAATTTTTTATTTGTCATTTATCTTTTTTTTCATAACATCGCCATCTCTTGTTAACGCTCAAGATTTTGATGAAGATTTTTTGAAAAGTCTTCCTGAGGAAGTTCAAACTGATCTCATGAAAAGGAAATCGGACAAAGAAGAGTTAGAAGAAGATAGATACAGGAGGCCATCTTCGTACGTAGAGAAAAAAAACTCTAGAAAAAAAATTGAGCAACTGCAAAAAGAACTAGATTTACTTCGAGGTGAATTACTAGAATCTGAAGATAATAAATTAGATATTAGATTTGGTTCTGAAATATTCTCTCTTATGCAAACAACTTTGATGCCATTTAATGAACCCAATTTTGATGGGGAATATGTTTTAGATTATGGTGATGTTTTAGAAATACAATTAGTTGGTCAAAAAAGCGATTCTCATATATTACCAGTTAAAAGAGATGGATCAGTAAGCATACCTGGAGTTGGGAAAGTATTTGTATCTGGACTTTCTCTAGATAATGCAGTTAATACAATATCAAAAAAAATAGAATCTTTTTACACAGCTGTTGAAGCTTATACAACCCTTGTGAGTGTGAGAGATATTCAGGTAATAATTGCTGGTAATGTATTCAGCCCTGGACCTTATACATTAAATGGAAACTCTACATTATTTCATGCACTTGCTATTTCAGGGGGCCCTTCAGAAGATGGTTCTTTTAGGCAAATAGATTTGGTACGTGGAGGTAAGGTTATAGAAACAGCTGATTTTTATGAAACTTTTATAAATGGTGCATCAAGTTTTTCATCTAGATTGCGTTCGGGTGATCTTGTTTTTGTTAGACCCGTTTCAAATTTAGTATCAATTTCTGGTGCTGTAAAAAGACCAGGTACTTATGAATTAAGACTTGATGAAAACTTGTCAACAGTTATTTCATTTGCAAACGGCATCAACAATAAAGCTGACTTATCTCAACTAAGTTTAATTAGAATTTCTAATGGCTCGGTTTCAAATATACCCGTAAAAAGTTTATCTGAGTTTAATAATATGCTTTCAGAAGATAACGATAAATTAGTTATAGGAAGTTATTCTTACAGGTCAGTAGAAATCGAAGGTGCAGTAAAAAATCCTGGTAAGTACTTAGTTAATGAGGGAGCTGGAATTTATGATTTAGTTTTAATTGCAGGCGGCTATAATAATACTGCTTATCCTTTCGGAGGAGTTTTAGAGAATAATCAAACAAAGAAAATAAATGAAAAAGCTGGTCAAAAGTTGTATGAATCTTTTATTGATGAACTTTCAAATATATCTTCCACTGTTGTTCCTCAGCAGGGAGAGATGGGTTTTTTAGCAGAGCTTATTACCGAAATAAAAAATACCAAACCTTCTGGCAGGGTTAGTGCTGAGTTTGATCTTGAAAAATTGAAAAACGATCCTTCGTTGGATATTTTATTACAGGATGGAGATAAGATTACAATCCCTGAATTTCTTGATCATATTTATATCTTTGGTGAGATTAATACCGAGGGTACTATTAGATACAAAGAGGGCGCTGATTTCAAATACTATATTGATAAAAAGGGCGGCTATAGCCCTTATGCAAATAAAAAGAATGTATATGTATTACATCCAAATGGTGAAACTACTTTAGTTGCTGATAATAAAAATATTTTTATGAGGCAACGTAAAGATAATATGGTACTTTATCCAGGATCAGTTATCTTTATTCCCCGCGAAACTGCTAAAGTTCCTTTTTCAGTTGCTGCACAGGCATATGCTTCAATTCTTGGAAATATAGGAGTATCACTTGCATCAGTATCAGTATTAAAAGATTAATCTAAAGGCATCTATTCTTATGAAAATAAAAAGAATGCTATCTTTATTAATTTTTACTTCTCTAATAATACCGAATATTTATTCCGACAGCTTTAAATACAATACATATAACAATCATGGCATGGTTGGATTAATAAATATGCCAACAGCTCGAATATATAGCGAAGGCTCACATGGCTTTACTTTTTATTACGGATCACCTGATCAAAAAATGAATATTACATCTTCACCTTTTGACTGGCTTGAAGCGTCAATATTTTATTCAAATATAAAAGATAATCCAGTGGGTTGCAATTTTCAAAGTTGCAGAAAGGATAAAGGATTTAATTTTAAAATAAGACTTAAAGAAGAAGGATTTTTGCCTGCTATCGCTGTAGGTTTAAATGATATAGGGGGAACCGGTCTTTATAGCTCTGAATACATTGTTGGAAGTTATGGGATTAATAAATTAGATATGCATTTTGGCCTAGGATGGGGAACGCTTAACGGCACTTCGGATTTTAGAAACCCACTTACCTTTCTTAGTGACAGTTTTGAAAATAGGCCTGGGATTCTAAATATTGAAGGAGGTAAAATTGCTTCTGATTCTATATTTTCAGGAAAAAATGTATCACCTTTTTACGGAATTTCTTATGCAATTCATCCTAAGGTTCTATTAAAAGTCGAACACGATTCAACACTTACTGATAGGCGTGAGCTTCCATATGATGATCCTAAAAGCAGAATCTCTTTCGGATTTGATTATTTATATAATGATAATATTAACATTGGTCTTTCCGCTGAAAGAGGGAACTATATTTCATTAAAATTTTCAATTAAACAAGGTCTCGAGGCTAAGGAATTTAAATATGTCACCGCTACAAAAATAGAGAATGAAAGTAAAGAAACATCCTTTATAAGAAATCTTCAAGCAAATGGACTAGGCATTAACGAAATATTTGAGGATTCAGATACTATCGGTGTTGAGGTAATGCAATTTTCTCACCCAAGCTTAGACATCATAGAAGAAATAATAATGACAGCTAAGGGCGAAAGTGGAATTAATAAAGATATTAAAGTTAACTATACAATTCACGGA